>Ga0308390_1000124_pt1 | contig 58771 bp, 43 predicted proteins | sample Hotspr2Sample149_FD_202358 | JGI IMG/M metagenome (GOLD analysis project Ga0308390, IMG submission 202358) | Hot spring phototrophic mat microbial communities from Mushroom Spring, Yellowstone National Park, Wyoming, United States - 20040719_149 ...
AAGCTCCTCGTCTGCTACATCGATTACTAAGTTTAATACCTTCTTTTCTGCTTCTAATCTCTTTATTTGTTTCTCCTAGTTTTGTGTCAACTTTTTCTAAGACGGGGCAAATTTAGAAAACCGTAGGGGCGAATAACCATTCGCCCCTACAATTCTCCGCACCATATTTATCAATTGCGTTTTATCTTGCAATCACAATTTGTTGTGATGTGATTTTCCCATTTATAATGCAAATCAAATAATATGTTCCGTTAGGTAATGGCGAACCATCAAATTTGAAATTATGGATGCCACTTGCAATTACTCCGTTTACAATGCTTTCGACTTTCTTACCTGTTGCATCAACTAAATAAATTTGAGCATCGACTGGCTTATTACCAGAGATATTGATATAAATGTTTGTAGAATTGGCAAATGGGTTTGGTCCAACTTTGAGTGTAAACAGTTCGTTTTCTGGTTCAACAACGCTAACAGGTATGTTGCCAATCCCGGTGATAGGAATTTCGTAATATGGATTTTCTGGAGTATTAGCAGTAAATTTAACCACGGCATTGTAAGTAATATTGTTTTTAGGTCTGAAGCGAATTACAACTTTAAATTTACCAGTAGGAATAATTTCAGCAGGTGGCTGATTGCTAATAAATTCAAACACGTTATCAGTGTTATTGTCAATTCTTAACTCAGTTATTACTAAGTTTGCAATACCAGTGTTCTGAATTTCGAACTCGCGATCTTCAAATTTGTCAGTATCGACAATACCAAAATCCAGGCTGGTAGCTGAGAGTTTAACTCGTGGTCCAGTAGCCTGAGGCAAAACACCAGCACCTTTTAGCCCAACAGTGTAGTTTCGAGCTGTTTTATCGTTATTATAAATAACAAGATCGCTGAAAGTATAAACTTTTTCTTCTTTTGGAGCGAAGCGAATAGTGTAAGTTGTCATCCCGTCAGGTTCAACAGTTCGAGCTTGGTTTTCATCAAGAATGGTGAATACACCATCCGGATCATTTGTTATTTCAAGTTTAGAAATTTTCAAGTCGGCATCGCCCAGGTTATAAACTTCAATTTTCATATCTTTATGTTGTCCGATCTGCACAGTTTCAAAATCCATATTGGTAAGATCTGTAACAATCTCAGGGCTTGGTACTTTTTGCTCGCCAACGAACCAACGGAAAGCATTTGTTAGAAATTTTTGTCGGCTTGCAATTGAATTTGTTACTTCAAGTGGAAAACCACAATAAACAATTTTCGAACCATTTTGATTTTGAAGTCTTACAGCAGCAACTTTAGAAATATCATTAGGATTGTTGCTATCATAATAATAAGCAACCATTTGAGCAGGGCTACCTTGCGGAATTGTAAAATAGTCTGTATATGGAGTGAATAGGTCAGGATGATTGGTGTCAGGCTGATTGAAAACACCAGTGAAATCTTTTCCTACTGTATCTGTAGCCAAACCTGCAACTCTGAAAGAATATATGTTATTATTTTTAACCCAAGGGAGTGTGTTTGAGTGCTCGATTTTTAATGTATTCGCAAAGAAATTATTAATAGCACTAATATAAGTTGGTGGTAGCATTTGGGTCTGTTTCGAAGCCAATCCAGTTGCATCGGAGAAAACGAGAACATTTTTGCCATTATTGAGCATTGCTTCAATTGCATTAATCATATCTGGATACAGAAAAGCGAGCGAGCCATAAGGAGTAGTTGTAGAGAATACACCAATTTCAAAATCTTGTGGTTTGAAAATAGATGTTATTTGAGGTGTAAATGGTATAATTGCAGTTTTATCGCCATAATTAGTAGATTTGAGTGCCATATTGAAAAACATAGGTCCATACATAGACATAGGGGAATTGAATATTGCATATTTAACACTATCGGAAAGCAAATATAAGCTGTATATAGCTGATTTAGGTAAGTCTATATCTTCAACTGGAATGGCACCTATTGTAAAAATGCCCATCGCACTTTCCAGACCTGAATTGATTGAAACTTTAATTTCTGATGTAGCACCAGCAGGGAGAACCTCTTCGCTTTTATCCAACGAAACAGTCCAATCAGATGGGACATAACTTAAATCGTTTGTAATTACATAAGCAGCTTTAACAGGGAAACTGTTTGGATTTTTAACTGTGATTGTACGAGTCATTGCTTTCATTTCGCCAATTCTACCAGCTGGCTCGTTGCTACTTAATTGTAAAGTGAATGTTGGTTTGTTTTCAATATTAGTCAAATTAGGTATTGGTGTGTTAGCAGCTTGTATTACCTCCTTATCGCTATCGTTTTGAACCCAAGCAACAATATAAATCATATTTGGATGCCATTCAGGGTGTAAATCAAAAGAAAAGTTGAAAGATTTTGTTTCATTTGCATTAATTTTGAAAACAGTTCCAGTTGGGTTGGGCAACATATTCCGATTAATAAAGTAAAAGTGTTTTTCACCATTTGTTCCAGCATTATCATAATAATGATATGCTTCTACGACAGCAACTCTAAGATAAAGATCACTCAAATATTTTCTTGATGAATTGACAGAAATGCGAACATTATTAGTTATGCCAGTTCTTTCGTTTTGCAGATTAATTGTAATAGGTGAACTTTCACCTGCTATAGTATTTACAACACTTGCAAAATTGTTAGGTATTGGCGGACCTTTATATCTTTTGCCTGAAATTACCAAAGTTGGCACACCTTGAATTTTATAATACGATGCATAAGCCTTAGCAGCTTCGCCGTAGTGATCCTCCATAATATCACGTTTGAAATTCCCATGGAAAGAAATAGGTATAACTTTATCTAAGTTGGCTTTTACGTATGAGTAATAATCAGGTGCAAGTTGGGCACAAGGTCCGCAGCTTGCACTTGTGAAGTGCTGAAATAGAGCTTTGCGTGGAGAATCTGCATATGCAGAAACAACAAATGCAAGCAACCCGATGATGGCTGCAAATGTAAATATTCGTTTCATATCAACCCCTTTTATTTTTGGAAATACAATTATAGTCATAAAAAAAATGACAAATTCAAGTTTATCAAAGTTACAAATCAAAAAATTAATAGAAATTTAACAATATTATCAAAAAATTACAAGTAATTTATTTAGGAAAGATATTGACCTATAACTTCATCATTTTGATAACGGTTCGATAGACCATATTTAGTAGCATAAATCCCAAGATTTGCCTCTTTTTTTAACTGGCGGGATAAATCAGAATTCCTTCGTTCGCCGTTATTATGAAAAGGTGTATGATATAAATGTATAGGGAAAACTTTAAGAGCTATATTTTTTCCGTTCAGTCCTTTGATATATAAACGTTTGCTCAGGTTATCGTCTTCATTCCCCCAGCCAATGAAACGCTCATCATAACCGTTTACTTCAAAGAAATCCTGCCTCAAAATTGCACAAACTCCACCACGCAATTTTGGAGAGTGCCGTTTAGTTTTTTTTCGAAATTTGTTTGTAAATGTATAAAAATTATCTTTTAAAAATTGTCTTAATATTTTGAATTTTTGTTTGAAAGAGATTATTTTAAAATTGTAATTACTTATATCATCAAGAGTAAGAGTATTTGTTTGCTTTTCCGTTAAGCGTATTGGATAATTTGATATAAAGAAACCAAAGTTTTTAGAGAAAAAAACAAAAATTTTCTCTAAATATTTTTGTGTAAGAATTATATCAGAATCCAAAAACACTAAAATATCGCCCACAGAATGCAAAACTCCATTATTTCTACTCCGAGCGACCCGAAAACCCTGAAAACTTTGTCGAACATATTTGTATGAAATATTGGTATTTTTAGCGAAACTTTTCAACAAAGATAATACATCTTCAGCAGAACCATCATCGCAAATGATAATTTCATCAGGCTTATAGCTTTGATTTTCCAAGCTAATCAAGCATTTTTCAAGATAAGCAAGTCTGTTGTGTACGGTTACAATTACAGAAAGCTTCATTATTTTTTTATTATTATGCTTTGTGTAATAATGTTTGTATCATCTTTAATGCTAATCAGATAGATGCCATCAGCAAATAAGCTTTTGTCTATTATAAATTGATATTTACCCGCTTTTTTCTCAATATCAACATTTGAAATTAGCTTATTACCAAGCAAATCATAAAGACTAATCTCAAAATAACCATCACTAACTTTAGTAATCTCCAGTTCAATGATATTACCAAAGTTATTTACTAATTTTATTTGTGGTTTTGTTGTAAATTCTATGATCCTACTATCTGGCAAACAATCGCTTGTAATTTGAACTTCGCCATCTAATTTTTTAATAGTGAAATCGTTCGGACTTTTAATAAAAATGCTGTCTAATACTAAATTAGAAACTAAATTATTGCCAAGCAATCCTAAAAATTCAATTTCAGTTAAATTACCATCATTTAGCTTTATAGGATCGACAAGAGAAATAATAACTTTTGCAATGCCGGGTGTAAATTCTTTGATAGTCAACTTCGAATAATTATTAATAATAGCATTGCCTGGAAATATAGCATTTGGATATAAAATTTTGAAATTGTAGTTCACATTGAAAGAAATTTCGGAAATTTCAGCGTCAGTGAGTTTGCTTGCGCCAGTTGTTATTAGTCTGACAGGAATTTTTGTTTTATCGCCAGTTTTAATGAATAATTTGTTTTGTGGGAACTCAAAAGCTATATCAAAATTCAATTTTTTCTTCGAGCTATTACCCTTTAGTGTGATCCTATTGTTGATTTTGCATGGTGCATCAATTGAGATTAAGGCAAACAGTTCTAAATTTTCATCATAATTTTTTGGTGTGTATTTAATTTCGAATTCTTGTGATGTATTTGAAACAATTTTTATAGGGAAAGTATTAGGATTGATTATTACAAATCGCTCATCAAAGAAATCAATTCCTGAAATGATTATATCATTTTGTGAGTTATTTGTAAATGTAAATTTTCTAATCTCTGAATTCCCTGGTTCAACCGTTCCAAATTCTAAAACATTGCTACTCAAAGTATAAGCTAAATCAATGACGTTTGCTATCACGGGTATTGAAACAGTGTCGATACAGCCACCAATAATTAGCTTTATTAATGAGGAGTAATTACCAATGTTTTGTGTATTTAAACGTATATTTATTGTGTTGTTGTCATTTAATTCTTGGTTTTCTAAGTAATTTATTGAAAAATTATCATTCTCGTATATTATCTGATTGATTTTAACTGGTGATTTATAATTCAGTAGGTCAAGTGTTATAGAACGTGTCTTATTTTCGTCGCAAAAATAAATTGTTTCAAAATCAACAATGTTTGACGATAACTTGGGTATAATACCGCCATATTCTGCATTAATTGTTATAGGAATGCTCATTGAGCAAGGTTCATAATTAACTGAATCATCGATAGTTTCTGCATTTTGATTGATTTTTACATAAACTTGTATTTCTCTTTCTTCATTAGGTCCTATGAAAATTGGTAGCCCAAGTATTTGTAATCTATTATCTTTGAATTGTTTAAGTTCAATTTCGTCATAAGAAATATTCTTCAAATTCAAATTAATTATTGTATCTCGCAAACAATTTTCAATTTTACCAATATTGATACTTTTTTGGAATTGTAGAATTGGCTCGTATATTTCAACTGATAATCTTAAAAGTAATGTATCATACTGTGTACCGTTTGTCTCGCCAATATATGGAATTTTTATTTCAGTTGTATGTAATCCGATCGTTGAAGCATTGCATTTTATCTTCAATGCAAAATTTTCAAATGGTTGTAATTTATTAGGCAAAACAGAAACTATTTGGAACTCGCTTTCATTTGAATTTATAGCATCTTTTAAAATTATATCCTGATTGCCTAAAGCAGTAATTTCTAAAGTCGTATCAATTTCACTTGGGAGATTGCAGTATAGAAATTTACCTATACTTATATCATCGTGCCCAATTGATAGCAAAGTTTTTCCTGCGTCTTTATATCCAGCTAACTTTGTAAATTTAGAATTACACGGTGTTTTAATTATAAGTCTTCCCTTGTAAAGATTATAATCAGGTGGAGAAAATCTTATTTTCAAGTTGCTGCTGCTATTTGGCGGAACAATTATTGGAAAGGATGACGGTTCGATAAGTTCATAGTATAGCGGCAAAATAAACATACTTTGTGTTATTTCAAGTGGTGAGTTTGCAAGATTTTTAAGTGAAACTGTTTGCTCAACAAAATTGTCATTTAGATTAACAACAAATGTTAAACTATCTGGTTCGATACTAAAATTATATTCTCTAAAAATTACTGTAACTTTTGGAGATACGCTTATGCAATAATCATTGTTTATCGCTTCAAAATAATAAACGCCATTAGCGGTTATATTAACGTTTTTTTGATTTTCAATCCATTTAATGCCATCTTTATACCATACAATTTTTGCTTGAGGAAGGTTTTCGGTTGAACCAACAAGTTGCAAATCATTACCTAAGCAGTTATAAATAGTATCGTTTTTGGTTATTTTCTCTTCTTTTACGCCAACTTTTTTTGCTAAATAAGGTTTCGGGATCTCGAGCCCCTCCAAAACAATCTCATTGGAAATTGTTGCACAATTAATTTCATTAAGTATTCTCAAAGCGATTCTTGATGTTCCTTGCTTAACAACAATTTTCAAAGTGTCTTTCTTTTCCTGAGAGAAAATAATATTATTATTAAGCCATTCGTAACGAAAATTCCCACTGGAAACACTTGCAATTATTGTAACTGTATCGCCAACGCACGTTGTGCTTTGCGAGTTTGTTGCCAGAGCTATACTTACAGTGCCAGCTTCTGGTGTGCGGATTTCTGCTTGTGCAAAATTAGTTTGATTATAGGAACGTCCTCGCCCTCTTTCAGGGATTCTATCTGTTTCGTCGCCTGTATTTGTGTATCTATATGCAAACACACGATAAACATATTCTACATTACAATCATAATTTTTATCTATAAATTCCGTAACATCACTACCTTTTACATTTGCAATTACTTTGCTAGGTCCAATGAAAGTTCCTTCGTTATAAACATAAGCGTCAATAGGTAATTCAGCAATTGGGTCATCTTTTTTCAAATGGCGCAATATTAAATATCCTTGAAATTTATCTTGTGGATAGCTATCTTCTGCTTTGTTCCAGCTTAATTTTACACCATCACTAACTAAATTAATAGTAAGCTTTGGGTTGTTCCATTCGGGTTGACGTAATGCACGCCAATAGAAATGATTTTTAGCAGTAATTGATCGAGTTGGTGGCAAATTAGCATAACCAGGAGTTTCCTCATAGGAAACATTTGTTGTGGAATCCGAGCCGCTCGCTTGGTGATAAGGTCCACCTCCATAGCCCCAAAAACCCACAGTTGCTGCAGCAGACGAGCTTTGGTGAACAACCTTTGGATATGGCAAAACTGCGACTGCTGTCAATATTTCCGTTGCAGATTGCGATAGTGCATGATGGTGGTTACCATTGTTGTCTATTAAATGCACACATTCAGTTGTTTGATTAAAATTCAGCGCATTATCAATCCAAGTTGTCCCATTTTCGAGTATTTGTTCAAAGAATGTTGTATTCTCTGCAGAAATCCTTATAAATCCATCTTCGGCATCTAAATCGTCATTTATACCTGGGTTGTTCCTTGTGTAAAGCAATATAACTGTGCCTTTTCTTAAATTGCGCCAAAGAGACACATCCCGAAATTTTACTCCGCCCATCCAAAGACCTTCGCCTGAATTATCACGAATGTAGTAATTTACAATACTGACGTTATCTTCGATTACTAATAATTCAATCCATTCGCCTTGTGTGTTCCCAGAAATATTTTTGTATTCACTTACAAGAAATTTTGTTTGTGCTTGGCTTTTCAAAATAAAAAAAATTGAGAAAATTGCTATGATTGTGATGATTTTTTTCATATTAATTTTTAAATTAATGACAAACATTATTATATTTGCAAAAATAGAAAAAAAATTGAAATAAGTTAATTAAAAACCATTTAAAATAAAACTTATATATTTTGCGTTTCAAAACAAATGATTAACAATAATTTTGTGATAAACTATGCCTGAACTTAAACAAGTTTTAGTTGTTGAAGATGAATTAACAAATTCTATTCTTTTAAAAAGAATTCTTACCAAAGCTGGCTATTCAGTAGTAGTTGCAAATAACGGGATGGAAGCACTCAAACACCTTGAAAAAGACCGATTCGATGCAGTGCTTACCGATTGGATGATGCCTCAAATTGATGGTATAGAGCTTATTCGTAGAATGAGAGCAAGCATTAAGCCACTCCCATTTACAATAATGATTACTGCGCTTGTTTCTGAAGGTGCTCGTGCTTATGCACTTGAATCTGGCGCAGATGATTATATTGCAAAACCAATAGATGTCGAAGAACTACTCTCAAGATTAAAAGATGGGCTTGCTCGCCATCAGCAATCTGTTTCAGATATCAAAGTTTCACCCATTACTCTCGATGTGGATGTTACCCCACCATATGTTGCTGTTGCTATTGCTACAAGTACCGGCGGACCTCCTACACTCATTGAGCTGTTCAAAAAAATGCCCGAAAAAGTCAATGCACCCTTCTTTATTGTTCAACACGGACCTTCTTGGATGCTTGAAACATTCTCTCAACGTTTGCAAAGAGAAACTGCATTCAACGTCGTTCTTGCTTACGATGGCTTAGTACCTGAAATGGATACAATATATGTTGCTCCTGGTGATAAACATATGCGTATCGATCCAAATACATACAAAATCACTCTTGACGAAGGTCCTAAGGAGAATTTCGTACGTCCAGCAGCTGATCCGTTATTCCGTAGTGTTGCTGAAGCTTTTGGTCGGTATTCCATTGCAATAATTTTAACAGGTCTTGGGAAAGATGGCACTCAAGGGGCTGCACACATAGCATCGGTTAAAGGTACTGTCCTTGTACAAAATCCAGAAACTGCAGTTGCTCCTTCAATGCCTAACTCTGTTCTCCAAGCTGGAATAAATTGCAAGGTATTACCAATCAGTTCCATTGGTAAAGAAATTTCCGAATTAGTTTTTCCATTGAATGCGGCTCTTAAAATGGCACAAAGATAAAGCGTAAGATGATTGATACCGATTGCTTGATAATTGGAGCTGGAGTTGTTGGGCTTGCAGTTGCCGAGCAGCTATCGTCACAAATGTCCTGTATAGTTGTTGAAAGACATTCTTCTTTTGGTTGGGAAACAAGTTCCCGTAATAGCGAAGTTATTCACGCTGGCTTATATTATCCGCAAAATAGTCTTAAAGCTAAGCTCTGCATTGAAGGAAATAAATTGCTTTACGAATTTTGCGAAAAATACAAAATACCACATCGTAAGTGTGGAAAATTAGTTATTTCAATAAATGAATGCGAAAACCAAAAATTGCACAACATTTTTGAAAATGCAAAACTCAATGGTGTCGATAATATCGAATATGTTACAAATGATTTTTTGCAGCTTAACGAACCAAATATTGCTGCATTCGCGGCATTTATTTCCCGAAACACTGGAATTTTAGATACACATAGTTTTATGCAATGCCTCGAAGCTTTAGCAATAAACAATGGTGCAATTTTTTCTTACAATACTGAGGTGATTTCGATCGAAAAACATTATGATTTCTTTAAAATATCCCTAAAAACAAATGATGAACAAATAATCTCAATTCGAGCTTCTATTGTTATTAATTCTGCTGGACTTGACTCTGATTCAATTGCACAAATGATTGGAATTCAAGATGAAAATTTAACACTAAATTTTACAAAAGGCAATTATTTCAAATTAAATTCATCAAAATTTAAATTTAGTCATTTAGTTTATCCTGTGCCAGACGATATGCATAGCTTAGGAATTCACCTAACTATTGATTTAAATGGTGGTGCTAAATTAGGTCCGGATGTAGAATTTTTAGATGATAAAATTGTAAATTATAATGTTGAGGAAAAACTAAAAGAAAAATTTTTCAAAGCAGGTAAAAGATACATTAAAAATTTATCAATTGCAGATTTAAGCGTTGATTACTCTGGAATAAGACCAAAATTACAAAAAAAAACAGAGAGTTTCAGAGATTTTTATATTAAAAATGAAACCGAACGAAATTTGAATGGTTTCATCAATTTGATTGGGATCGAATCACCAGGTCTTACTGCTTCACTTGCTATTGCAAAATACGTTGCAAATATACTGTAATTATTTAGACCAGGTAAGTCGGAAGTTATAACTTTTCCCGTAGCTTGTTGTTATTTTTCCGATATATATTCCAGGATTTAAATCTTTTACAGATATAGAAATGTTGCTTATTCCTTTACTTAAACCTGTTTTGCTGGTCGAAAATACTTGCTTGCCGAGCATATTGAAAAGTTGTATAGTAGCATCGCAATCTTCTTGTAATTCTAATGTCAAATTAAAAGTTGAGTTAGCAGGATTTGGGCTAACTACAATTTCTTTAAGATAACTTTTTTCATTTGATTTTTCGGTTGTTTTTTTACATTCAGATTGCTCGATTATATTAGTAGAGAGCATTCGAACGTTGTTAGCTTTAATTTTGATGTTTTGCGTATATAAAATTAATGAAGTATCACGAGCATATCCAAATTTCTTGAATTCGTTTTTCTTGATGACAAGTTTGTATTCTCCACTTGGGATTTGGTTTGCTTGAATTGTTAAGTCAATTAAGCAATAACAGCGAGCTTTTTGAGCGGAAATATCAAAAAAAATTACAAATATTTGATTGTCCTCTATTTCTATAGACGACTGATATTTCGCAGAGCAGTTTGCATATAAATCAGTTATATTGACGATTATACCGCTACTTTTTTGTTCAATATGAACTTTTTCACGGCTTTGACTATATCCAATTGAAGTTATTAGTAATATTAACAATATTTTTAATATTAGTTTCATAAATATAAAATAAATAAATCATATTAAATATTAAATATCAAATGCATTTGAGTACAACAATTGTAAGATCATCATCGAAAGTTTCTTTATTTGAAAATCTATATATTTCTGTTAAAATTTGATGAATTAAATCATCAGGTTCTAAATATTTAAAATGAGAAATAACAGCTTTTAATCTCTCAATTCCAAACTCATCATTATTATTTCTTGCTTCAATTGCGCCATCGGTCGCTAATATAAAAATATCTCCTTGCGAAAATTCATATTCGTATTCTTCTATATTCGAGGAGAAAAATTCATACGAGCTTGCACCTAAGATTAAACCTTTTGGTTTTAACTCAAGCATTCGTTTTTCTACTGCAGAATAAACAAGAAGCGGCAAATGTCCTGCGCGAGCAACTGTAATTTTATTTTCATCAGTGTTTATTTTAGTAATAAGTACAGAAATAAAAGCATTCTTTTCAATATATCTATGCAAGAGCTTATTGCTCTTAATTAGCAATTCTTTTGGCGAAAGATCAAATTCAGAAAGAGTGCGAATTATTCCCTGAATTTTCGACATATAAAGTGCGGCTGATGCACCTTTACCGCTCACATCGCCAACAATTGCTGTGATCTCATGTTCCTTTTTGAAAATGAAATCATAGAAATCACCACCTACTTCGAATGCTGGAATTGTGATTGCTCCTATTTTAATACTATGCAAATTTGGCAAGTTCTGTGGTAATGACGACATTTGAATTTTTCGTGCTAGCTCCAGCTCGTGTTTCATTCTCTCACGTTGAGCTAAGTCCTCGTATAGCTTTAGGTTTTCAATTATTATAACAGATTGGTTCAAAAGTGATAATATAAGATGAAAATCCTCGCTATCAATTGGCTCTTCCGATAACTTTTCACCGATCAAAGCAATACCATAAAGTTTATCTTTATGCTTTATCGGTATTATTGATGAAAATCCGTCGCTTTCAAATTTCTCCCTAATATTTTCTGGCAAATATTCAGTTCTAAATGTCGTTTCAAAATTTTGTAATGAATTTGTTAGTATGTGTCCTTGATTACTGATTAAATCTTTAATCTCCCGAGAAACTTCTTCATCGCAGCTAATATAACAATTATCAAATAAAACAATGCAAACTTTTCTAAGTATTAAATTTTCTTTAATTTTGTTTGAAATGAATTTAATAAAATTATCAAGTGATATATTCTCTTGTAAAATATGGTTTATATCGATTGCTATTTTTTTATAATCAAAATTTGCTCTGTAAAATTTCTTATTTATAATTGTGATAATTTTTTTGTAAATCCTTAACAAATAAAAAAGTGATGCAAAAGACAAAAGAATACTCAGAAATGTGTTATAAAATATTCTGTACTCTGCTTTTAATGGCTTTTCTAACACTTCAATGGATGTACCTGTAAAATGCAAATTTGGAAAATCTAAATTTATATGTGCAAAATACCAAACCAAAACAAAGAAAATTACTGCAAATGCTAACCTAATGAAAAATACTGAAATAATGTATTGATTGTTCTTTCGTATTCGTAAATCGAGATTAAGTAATCTATATTTCCCAATTGTGTAGATATATGAAAGCGGAATAAGCAGAAGTAACAAGTTTAAATATGTGAAATATCTTAACTTAAAATATAGAAAAATTGGTAAAATAAATATCATAATAATATTTATTAAAATCGAATAATGTATTGGTTTTATAATAGATTTTGTCTGATGTGGCAGCTTAGCTTTTTTTATTTTATAAAAGATTATAAGTATAATTATTAAATCTGTAAGACCAATACTGTATGAGATTATGCTTAATAATATTGGATTACTTATATTGGTTATTATAATTGAAAGAATTGCAGCTGAAAACAAAGCATTTAAAATATATATTAAACGTATTAATACTCTATTCTCATAAGCTAAATTCTTCAATTCAATTGGAAAATAAAACAAGCTATGTATAAAAATTGCTATTCCAAAAATTCCTGTTAAATTTGAAAGAGCAATTATAGAGATATAATATAATGAAATATCAGTGCTAAAAGATAAATATGGATTAAGTTTACCATTGATTGCTATTCCAATAAACAAAAAAGCAAAACTAATAATTCTGGCTGAGAAAAATTGTGGTCTAAAAAAACCAATAAAAAAACCTGTTGCAATAAAAAGAAGCCCTGTAAAGAAAAAGATCAAATGCGAGAAAGAAATTCCGTATTTTGCTAATTCCACTTTTTTTCGGTAAGTTTGACCGTCTCGCAAAATTTCGTATTCAGTTTCGGGAGTTCTTGATTTTAACATTAATTCATTTGCTTCATAAGAGTTTCTAAAGCTCCGTCCATTGATTTTGGTAATTATATCACCAACTTTAATGCCAGCTCTATCAGATGCACCTTCTGCTGCTACATTAAGGACCATAACGGCTGAATTCAATTTTACGAAAAATGGCTCTTTAAGAGATGATTGCAGCGTTACTATATCAACATGTTTTTTTCTATGATAACTATATGCTGAGATTTTTATTTTATTCGTATCATTGAATTGAAATAGGTAATGTTTAATTTGATTAATCGAATCAATAGTGATATCGTTAATCTTTGTTATGAAATCTCCAACCTTTATTTTATTTTTATTTTCTAAATCATCTATTTGACGAATAACGTAATATTTAGAAATAGGATCAACAAATATGTTTTCATCAGTTTGTAGGGTAATAGTTTCAAAAAAATTTATAAAACTAATAACGATAAATAAAAAAGAAATCAAAAGTATCAGTATCTTATAAAAATTTGATTTTGTTCTATTGCTATCCAATATATTATTCACATTTACAACCTTTTTTGTTTAAATACGGATTAGTTTAATCTTGGTTTCAAATTTAAAATAAAATAGAATTAAAACAAATTAAGAACGCCTGGCTTAAATTATTTTAAAATTTTTTTCTAATCAATAATTTTAATAATTTTGAATATATAAAAATAGTGTTAATTAAAATGAATACAGTTTTAAAGAAGATAAAATTTCCTGAAAAATTCTTAATCGAAACTATTTGGAGCGATGGTTTTCAAGCAACTATCAAGTTAGAGATACTTCGTGATAATTGTCCTTGTGCTGATTGCAACGAAGAACGAAATAACAAACCAAAAAGTTTTATTGCTTTAGATACATTCAAACCTGGTAAATATTTGATTAAAAAAATTAATGTCGTTGGAAATTATGCTATTTCTCCGATTTGGGAAGATGGGCACGAATCTGGCATCTATCCTTTTGAGTTTTTACGTGAGCTTTTCGAAAGGCATAATTTAAGCAATGAAGAAATCGAAAGAATAAAAGATATACATAAAAAATCAAAAAATAATTGAAAAAGGAGCGTTATGAGAACTGTTAAAGTCCCTCGTGGAACAGAGCTTACTTGTAAAAATTGGCAAATTGAAGCAGCTTATAGAATGATACATCATAATTTAGATCCTGAAAATGCCGAAAAACCGTCGGAATTAATAGTTTACGGTGGTTATGGAAAAGCTGCAAGAAATTGGGAATGCTTCGACGCAATTGTTGAAACCTTAAAAAATATGAACGAAGATGAAACACTACTTGTGCAGTCAGGCAAACCCGTCGGTGTTGTAAAAACATACACAGCAGCTCCAAAAGTTATAATCGCTAATTCTAATCTTGTTCCAAAATGGGCTACTTGGGATGAGTTTCGTCGCTTAGACGAGCTCGGGTTGATAATGTACGGTCAGATGACAGCAGGTAGCTGGATTTATATCGGAACGCAGGGTATTTTGCAGGGAACTTACGAAACATTTGCCGAATGTGCCCGTCAGCATTTTGGCGGTGATCTTTTCGGCAGATTCCTCCTTACAGGCGGTATGGGAGGTATGGGCGGAGCTCAACCATTGGCTGCTACTTTTGCTGGTGCGGTTTCTATTACTGTCGAAATTGACGAATCCAGAATTGATAAACGCATACACGACGGCTATTGTGATCTAAAAGTTAATAGTCTTGATAAAGCTTTGGAATTAGTAGAGCAATATAAGAAAGAGAAAAAAGCTATTTCAATAGGTTTAATTGGCAATACCGCAGAAGTGCTCCCTGAAATTTTACGTCGTGGAATTATTCCAGATGTCGTTACAGACCAAACTGCAGCTCACGATCCGCTAAATGGTTATTATCCAGCAGGTTACACAAAAGCAGAAGCCGATGAATTACGTAAATCTAATCCACAAAAATATTTAGAAGAAGCTTACAAATCGATTGCGATACACGTTCAGGCAATGCTTGAATTCCAAAAACGTGGCTCCATTGTGTTTGATTATGGAAATAATATACGTGGTATTGCCAAAGAATATGGCAATATTCAAAATGCTTTCGATTTTCCGGGATTTGTTCCTGCATACATCAGACCACTTTTCTGCGATGGCAAAGGTCCATTTCGTTGGGTGGCTCTTTCTGGTGATCCTCGTGATATTCAAAAAACAGACGAAGCAATTATGGATACATTCCCAAACGACATAGCTTTGCACAGATGGATTAAAAACGCGCAACAGCGTGTTCGTTATCAAGCACTACCCTCGAGAATATGCTGGCTCGGATATGGCGACCGTATGAAAGCAGGCTTGCTTTTCAATGAACTGGTGAGGAATGGGGACGTGAGTGCCCCCATTGTTATTGGACGCGACCACTTGGATTGTGGTTCTGTTGCTTCACCTTATCGCGAAACTGAGTCTATGAGAGATGGTTCAGATGCAATTGCTGATTGGGTTTATCTGAACTTTGCATTGAATGCTATCGGAGGTGCTTCATGGGTTTCATTCCATCACGGCGGCGGTGTTGGTATGGGGCTGTCTCTACACGCTGGTATGGTTGTCGTTGCTGATGGCACAGAAGAAGCAACCGGACGCCTTTCGCGAGTTCTTACTTATGACCCGATGATGGGTATTCTTCGCCATTCTGATGCCGGTTATGAGCGTGCTATTGAAAATGCAAAGAAATTTAATATCAAAATACCAATGTTGCACATTAAATAAAGTTTTATAACAAATTGTCGATACAAAAATTGTAAATAATTTGTAACTTTAATGTAATGAATTAGTATATATTTGTAAGGAGGTGCAAAAAATAGAACTTTTTATTAAATTAAAAGTTACATTACACAGGTAAAAATAGTGGGAAGAAAGAAAAAAATTAATATTGATAAAACTGTCGAAAATGGCAATAAAAATCTTATTGCTGCAAATGAGCAGGTAGATGATAGAACTAATTCAAATTTAGCTGCTCAGATTGAACATTTGTTTAAAACTGATAGAAAGAAGTTCTTAGGCTTTATTCGTCAGCGAGTCCGTAGCCAAGAAGAAGCAGAAGATATTTTACAAGATGTTTTCACAAATGTTCTTGCTGCATCGGCAAATGTTCAGAAGCCAATTGAAAATATTGCTTCGTGGGTTTTTACTGCTGTTAGAAATAGAATTATTGATTCTTATAGAAAAAAGCGCGCAGAAACATTTACCGATATGCAAACCCAAGGTCAAGCTGACGAAGGTGTCGACTCATTTGAGAATTTCCTCGGCGATCTTTCAACAAGCCCCGAAAGTGATCTTATCCGTAAAACAATTTGGGAAGCTGTGCTTGAAGGATTGAACGAACTACCTGACGAACAAAAAGAAGTATTTATTAAAAATGAATTCGAAGGCATTTCTTTCCGTGAAATGTCAGAAGAAACTGGTGTCAATATTAACACACTCTTGGCTCGTAAAAGATATGCAGTACTTCACCTTCGTAAAAAATTAAAAGATTTGTATAAATCAGTAAACGATAATTGAATAGAATAATTTTATTAAAAAAGGTGCTTTAAGAGCACCTTTTTTATTTATGTTTTAATGTTCAATATTATTACGCTATTTTAGGTTTTTTGAATATATACTCAGCTTGTGATGTATTTAGCACAACATTTTCGTTTATTATAACTCTCTTTATATTTTTAAGATTAGGTATTTCGAACATAATAGGAAGCATAATCTCTTCAATTATGCCACGCAATGCGCGAGCACCTGTTTTCCGTTCACGAGCAAGCCTTACAATACTTCTAAGTGCGTCTTCAGTAAATTCAAGTTCAACATTGTCCAATTCAAGGAGTTTTTTATATTGCTTGATTATTGCATTTTTAGGCTCTGTGAGTATGTTCATCATAGCTTCGTCGGAAAGTTCCTCAAGTGGGGCAATAATTGGCAAACGCCCTGTAAGCTCAGGAATGAACCCAAATTTGACTAAGTCTTCTGGCTCAGTGTGTTTTATAAGTTCGAGTTTTTCTTCAACTTTTTCTGTTGCTTCAGCAAGAAAGCCCAAAGTTTGCTTTTGCATACGGCGAGCAATGATTTTCTCTATACCTTCGAAGGCGCCTCCACATATAAATAAAATATTGCGTGTATCTAAATAAATCAATGATTGTTCAGGATGTTTTCGCCCACCTTTTGGTGGAATTCCAGCACGTGTGCCTTCCAGAATTTTCAAAAGTGCCTGCTGCACTCCTTCACCACTAACATCGCGTGTTATACTTGTTGATTCGCTTTTGCGGGCAATCTTATCAATCTCGTCTATGTAAACTATTCCTCGCTCAGCTGCTTTTATGTTGTAATCAGCATTTTGCACTAAATTAAGAAGCACTGTTTCAACATCATCGCCAACATATCCAGCTTCTGTTATAGTTGTGGCATCTGCGATTGCAAATGGAACATTTAAAATTTTAGCCAAAGTGCGAGCAAGTAAAGTTTTCCCTGTTCCAGTTGGTCCTATTAGCAAAATATTACTCTTTTCCAACTCTACATCGTTGTTGAATTCGTCTAAATTTAAACGTAATCTTTTATAGTGATTATATACTGCAACTGAAAGCACCTTCTTTGCATATTCCTGACCAATTACATATTCGTCTAACTTTGCTTTTATATCTGATGGTTTTGGGAGTTCTTCGCCCAAATAATTTGTTGATTCAAATTCGTTTCTTTTAATAATATGCATAGAAGTGCGAACGCATTCATCGCATATATAGACACCGTTCTGCCCTTCGATAATCGTTTTTACTACATACGAAGGTGCTCCACAGAAAGAACAGTTTACTTTGCTTTTAGATTTATTATTCGACATTTTTACAGAAAAAACTTACACAATACTACAAAATTACAAAAAATTTATATACTTTCATAAGCTATTTTCTTAATCAATTAGAAATATTAGAACTTGTGCGCTATCTAATTTTAAACGTGTTTTAAACCACATTTCAATTTTTTGAATTTCTTTTGATATTTTCTTACTATCTGATACTTTTAAAACTAATATATTGTATTTATTTGTGTCTTTTTCATCAAAAAAATTTGTTTCACTATAAGCTATGGAAATAATTTCAGGATAAAGTGATCTAATTTCAGTGATTATTTCACGTCCCAATTCTTTTTTGGTTATCATTGAGTCAAGAATTTTATCTTTTTCCTGAATAATCGCTTTTAATTTGTTTATTTCTGCTGTGTATTTATCATATTGATTGAGTGTTTTACTAATTTCTTCAAAAGAAAAACCTTGTTCAAAAATTATTTTGGCGTTTTCTAATTCAAAACTGCTTAAATTCTTTTTTATTTTTTCTTTTGTTTCGTCCGATAAAGTATTTCCTCCATAAGTTAGCTTAATAGTTTTATTGCTTTCATCAACTTCACTTTTTAATAAATAGCTACCTTCAATAATGTTTATAGTGTTTATAAATTTGTTTGAATTTTGGTTGAAACGTTCATTTTCTACTAATTTATAACCGAAATAAACACTTGGCATAGCTGTGATTAAAATGAGACCCCAAATAATTCGATTAATTTTTCTTTTTTGGTTTATCTCAATATTTGAGCGGATTGGAAATTTTAGAATTTTAGAGACCACAACAGAAGAAATAGCAATAAACACTGTGTTAATTGTAAAAAGATATAACGCACCAAAGAAAAAATTCATCTGAAATGTTGCTAAACCATATCCAGCCGTGCAAAGTGGTGGCATCAAAGCAGTCGCAATAGCTACTCCAGGTATCACATTTCCTTTCTTTTTGCTACTGATAGCAATAATTCCTGCCATACCACCAAATAATGCTATAAATACGTCGTATATCGTTGGGCTTGTACGTGCTAATAATTCAGATTGTGCAGTTGAAACTGGACTTATAGCAAAATACGCTGTTGATGTTATGAGACTGATTATAACGGCAAATGTAAAATGCTTTATTGATTTTTTTAATAATTCGAAATTATAAGTCGCAACGCTATAGCCCATCCCATTAATTGGTCCCATCAGTGGTGAAATTAACATCGCACCAATGATAACAGCAGTTGAGTTCATATTCAAACCAACTGACGCTACAAGTATTGCCAGCATCAAAATCCAAAGATTAGTGCCTCGAAAAATACTATCTGTTTCAATAATGTTGTGAATAACTTCGTATTCATCTAGTTCATGTTGCAAATTGAAATATCTTAATAGTTTAGTTAACATTTTAAGAACCTTTTTTCAATAAACTTCTAATATCATTCACAAATCTAAATATATGTATAATTCTCAAATTTATGAGTTTCTTCGTTGTCATAAACATCAATATTGACAGTACAAAATAATATACAACATGGGAAAGAGGAATTAGATTTGGATTATGATTAATTCCAACAAAATAAAAAGCAACAAACCATAAAATTAATGCGGAAACCATAATCTTTACTGTTGTTTTTGGTTTATTAAATGCTATTAGAACCGAACCAAGTATAGTTACAGGCAATCCCAAAGCAACAAATGAAAGCAAATTAAACATTGGTATTGCCATATAGTATTTCTCAGGCAAAAACCAATTTATAAAAAGCTCAGTAAGTCCTAAATTTAATACAATAATTGAGCATAAATTAAAAAATAAAATATATGAAATTGATTTTGTTGTCATATCAAAAAGTGATTTGTAATCATTCTTTGCAATTTGACGCACAGCTGCTGGATAAATCAAACCATTTGCAGCATTTACAATTTCCTCAAATGCACGGAAAAGATTCTTCGCTAAATAGTATATGCCAACAACTTTTGTTTGAAAAAAATACTGAATTATATATATATCCAACTGCCGTGGCATAAGATGTAATGCACTTGTTATTGTATAAGGTATTGAAAAATCAACAATCTCTCTAAATTTAATATCACCTTTAAAACTCCAGGATAGATCTTTTCTAATGAGAATAATTGAAAAAACTGCACTAATTCCCATCCCAATTATATTTAAAAGGCTTAATGATTTAAAATCAAGATGTTTGATTATCAAAATATTATAAAAAGTAAGTACAGTCATTGTTCCAAAATATATTGCATTCGAAATAAACAAAAAGTTCATCTTTATATCTCGATAAAAGATTTTTATTGCATAAGTTCTTGGAATGTTAAATATTGTTAAAATAACAAGATATTCGGTTACTTCTATCAATCGTGATTCTTTAAAGAAATAAGCTAATTCTTCTCCAAATAAAAGCAACATTAATGAGCATCCTAATGTGATAGTAATATGCACAATTGTAACTATTAAATTTAATTTCGTGCGATCGCTTTTACGTGTTCCAAATTGTATTAAGTTTTGAAGAGCAAATGCGTCGCTAATTATAAAAATCCAGTTCAAAATTGTTATAAGTAAGGCGAAAAGTCCCATTTCTTCCGGTTTCATTGCATTGAACTGGAAAATTGTTACCACGCCATAGCCAACAAACAGCATCTTATCAGCCACAGACCAAGTTACCTTATCTAAATGTTCTTTTAGTCTCATTTTTTATAGCGAGTTTTCCATAATCTTTCTAATCTCTCTTTTATTTGCCTTTCCTTACCTTGTTCTGTTGGTTCGTAAAACAAATGAAAAGTTTTGTACGGGAAATAGTTTTCCTCTACAAAATGGTTTTCATAATTATGCGGATATTTATAACCTTGAGCATAACCTTCTTGCTTCATTAATTTCGTTGGTGCATTCCTTAAATGTAAAGGAACAGATGTGTTCACACCGCTTTGAATTACTTGCATTGCTTTGTTTATTGCTAAATATGATGCATTTGATTTTGGTGCCGAAGCCAGATAAGTCGCCCCTTGTGCTAAATTTATTCTACATTCAGGCATCCCAATAAGATTAACTGCTTCGAAAACGCTCACAGCCAATGTTAAAGCAAATGGATCCGCATTGCCAATATCTTCACTCGCAAATATTACCATTCTGCGTGCGATAAATTTGGGATCTTCGCCTGCATCGAGCATTTTTGCAAGCCAAAAAATTGCTGCATCAGGATCAGATCCACGAAGCGATTTTATAAAAGCAGAAATCGTATCGTAATGATTCTCGCCCTTTTTATCATATTTTGCAATTTTTTTATTTATAGCTTTTTCAATTTCCTCTTTTGTAACAGTAATTTTTGAGTTCTCTTTGTTTGATTTAACAATAAGTTCAAGTAAATTCAAAAGATTGCGTGCATCTCCCCCAGATATGTTGATCATAAATTCTTTATCCACAATTTCAATCTTAAATTTACTTAATATCTCGTCCTCGCATATTGCTCTTTGAAGTATATTATCTAATGCCCTGGCATCAAGTTCATTCAAATGATATACATTGCAGCGACTAAGGAGTGCAGAGTTTACCTCGAACGATGGATTTTCAGTTGTTGCGCCAATCAATGTTACCAAGCCGCTTTCAACTGCGTGTAGTAGCGCATCCTGCTGATTTTTATCAAAACGATGTATTTCATCTATGAATAATATCGTATTTTTACCGCTTTTTTGATTAAATCTTGCTTTTTCTATTATTGCTCGAATTTCTTTCACTCCTGCTTCAACAGCAGAAATTCGAATGAATTCTGCTTTATATTGATGAGCAATAATATATGCAAGTGTTGTCTTTCCAGTTCCCGGTGGTCCCCAAAAAATCATCGAAACAAGCTCTTGGTTCTCGATTAATTTACGCAAGCTTGCTCCTTCTCCAATCAAGTGCTCTTGCCCGTAAAAATGACTAAGCTCTTTTGGACGCATTCTATCGGCAAGTGGTTTGGTTGATGATTGTACTTGCTTATGCTCAAATAATTCGTTCATTCTATTCTTTTTAGAAATAGTTATATTTCAAATTAGTAATTAATTGTGAATTAAAAAAGATGTTCAAGCTATAATCCGTAATAAATAAAAATGTTTGAGTAGGTCGAACACACACCTCCCAAACATTTTCCTAAAATAATTCTAAAAAATTATATCATTGCTTTTATTTCAGTTTCAATTTCGTCGAAAGAAACAACTTTTCTTTCGCCTGTTGCTCGCACTTTGATTTCAACTTTATTTTGTTCTAAATTTTTGGGTCCTACGATTACTTGTACTGGAAGACCAATCAAGTCAGCATCGTTAAACTTAACTCCCGGTGTTTCGTTTCGATCGTCGTAAAGCACTTCAAAGCCTTTTTTAACTAATCTATCGTATAATTCATCGGCATTTTGTGCAACTTCTGGAAATTTTTGCTGATTTACAGCAATGAGATGCAAATCAAATGGTGCAAGTGGTTTTCTCCATATTATACCTTTATCGTCGTGATTCTGTTCGATAAAGCAAGCCATAATTCGCTCTACACCGATGCCATAGCTACCCATTATAATTGGCTGTTCTTTACCGTTGCTATCGAGGAATTTTGCTTCAAGTGCTTCAGAATATTTTGTGCCAAGTTTGAAAATATGACCGAGTTCAATAGCTTTAACAATTTTCAAAGGTTTGCCACTAATAGGCGAAGGCTCCCCTTCACGGACTGTTCTTAAATCATAGAATTCTGTAATATATGGACAATCACGTTTGAAATCAATATTCTTGTAGTGATAACCATCTTCATTTGCACCGCTTATTAAGCCATTGGAATCTTTAAGTAAGTTATCGGCAATAATTCTGATATTTGTCTTCAAATTGATTGGACCAATTGAACCATGGTCAGCACCTGTGTATTTTATCAGTTCTTCACTTTCAGCTGGACGGAAAATACCAGTTCCAAGCACACTTTGAAGTTTGCTCTCATTTAGTTCATCATTGCCTCGCATAAAAATTAGCACGGGGTTATCTTCAACAATATAAACAACGCTCTTGGCGCAGCGTTCTACTGGGAAACCGAACTGCCCAACTAAATCGTCGATTGTTTTTGCATTAGGTGTCGGAAACTTTTCAAGTTGCAAATCTCCATCTATACGATCCACAGGTGGAACAGCTGAAGTTGCAATTTCTAAATTAGCCGCGTATCCATCATCCGCAATTGCGCATACGTCTTCGCCAGAGTTCGAAACCACCATAAACTCTTCACTCTGGCGTCCACCCATTGCACCAGATGAAGCTCCAACAACAAAAAACTTTATTCCACAACGCTCAAAAATTTTGCAATAGGCATCGTGATGCTTTTTATATGAAATATCGAGACCTTCCCAAGATGAATCAAGTGAATATGAATCCTTCATTATAAATTGACGTCCACGAAGAACTCCCGATTTAGGGCGTGCCTCGTTACGAAATTTGGTTTGTATTTGATACCATATCTGTGGTAAATCACGATATGATTTTATGTGCTGTTTTGCATGGAATGTGATTATTTCCTCGTGTGTTGGAGCAAGCACCAAACCTTCACGATTTTTTATGTGGAACAAAACATCTCCCATTGCTTCGACACGCCCAGTCTGCTCCCAAATTTCAATAGGATTTAATGCTGGCAACAGAAATTCTTGCCCACCTATTGCATCCATTTCTTCACGCAATATTTGAATTATCTTTTTTACAACTCTAAATCCAAGCGGTAAAAATGAAAACACACCTGAAGCAAGTTGCCGCACAAGTCCTGTTCTTAACATTAATTGATGTGAAGGTATTTGAGCCTCCGAAGAATTTTCTTTCAATGTTGGTATAAATAACTGTGATTGTCTCATAGTTTATCCTTGATTAAATGTATTTTTCAAAAACAACAAAATTAAAACAATAAAAGATTATATTCAAATGCATAATTTGAAACTTTTATTTTTAGTTATACGTATTTAACAATCATCATAAGTTTATTTCAGGAGTTTTCTATGAAAAAAATAATGTTACTTTTTTTATTTGCAATAATTACAAGTTCATTATTTGCAAAAAGAGAAGCATTTGTGCCGTATTACTCGCATTCGCAATGGATGCCAGCAAGCGATGGTGCCTTTCGATATGGTAGCTATGGATTTATTAATCCTGCTACACTCGCAATGACAAATAGAAGCGAGTCCTTGCTTATGATTAACGATAAAAATAAAAATTTCGATAAACCTGATTATGGTATTTTTTCTGGTGCAAAAAATTTTGGTATGGGCTTTATTAGATACGATTACTCAGGAAAATCTTTCTATGATATACGTTATTCCTTAGGAATGGGGAATAGAACTTTCGGTTTGGGATATGGGTACACTGCAATCAGTGGTGATAATCCTCGTGCTTATCGACCGTCTTACATTATTGGTATGCTTTACCGTCCATTGCCATATATATCGGCTGGATACATCTATCGTGCAAATTTTGCAGGACTTCACGAAGAACACTTCGGCGAATTAGCTCTGCGTCCTATAAAAAATTATCCATTGACATTATTCCTCGATGCAGCTTCAAGCAATCTTGATGATTACAAGAAAGTTAATTGGAGTGCAGGTGTTAATTGGGAGATTGTAGATGGTATTAGAATTGGCGGTCGATATTTTTCTGATGAAAGATTATCTTTGGGATTTGATATTAGCTTTGGTTATATTGCTTTAGGTGCAGTTGTCTCATCTCCATCAACAGATGATTTCAGCAATTCAACAAACGCTTATTTAGTGAGATTTTCACCGCTCGATCGATCTATTATTTACGATCAATTTTTACGCAAGAAAAAAGTCGCTAAACTCGAACTTAAAGGTTCTCTTCAGCCTGAAAGCTCAATTATCTCATTAGTTTTACCCGTATTACTATCGTCTTATACAACAATTTACGATGTGCTAAACAAGCTTGAAGCATTGAAAAATGACCCAGAAATTAAAGAAATTTATTTGAATATTTCAGATTTTACAGCAAGCTATTCGGATATGTGGGAAATCCGCCAAAAATTAGCTGAAATTAAAGCTGCAGGCAAACGTTTAGTAATATTTTCGGAAAATTTCAACATTAGAAATTACCATTTTGCAACAGTTGCCGATGAAATAATTCTTGAGCCTATGGGCGAAGTCTCCTTAGAAGGTTTCTCCTCCAGCAGAAGCTACTATAAAAAGTTTATGGAAAAATATGGCATTGGTTTCGAAGAAATACGTTTGTTTAAATATAAATCAGCAGCCGAAAGCTTTTCAAGGACAGAATTTTCAGAAGGTGAAAAAGAACAAAAAGAGGCATTTATAAATGATTTATTTAATTTCGCTAAATCTGATATAATGACTACTCGAAATCTTTCTGAATCTGACTTTAATGAAATTTTAAACAGTCTTATTTGGATTGCTCCAAAAGCAAAAGAGAAAAAACTGGTAGATCGCCTTCATCGTTGGGATAAAATTGATACCTTAATTAAAAACTCAAATAAAGATTATGAAATTTCAAATGAGAAAATAAAATTTGAAGACTTCACACCAAATGATAATCGATGGAGTGAACAGGATAGAAAAATAGCTTTAGTTTATGCAGAAGGTGTTTGTGACTTAGAAACAGGTATATCTGGACGTAGGCTCTCCAAAGTGCTTTCCTCAGTTTTGGAATCAGATAAATACGAAGGAGTTATTTTGCGTGTGAATTCGCCAGGTGGTTCGGCATTTGCATCTGATTTGGTTGCCGAAGTTACCCGCCGATACAAAGGCAAAAAGCCAATAATTGTTTCGCAAGGCGCTGTTGCTGCGTCAGGTGGCTACTGGCTATCGATGGATGCTGATAAAATACTGGCAACACCTATAACAATTACTGGTTCCATTGGTGTAATTGCATCATATATTTACAACAAAGGATTGTTCGACAGTCTCGGTGTAACTTACGATGTTGTAAAACGCGGTCCGCATTCTGATTTGGGTAGCCCTATAACTCTTCCATTTATTGGTATTGGTTTGCCAGCTCGGAATTTTACAAACGATGAACTTAGTCAATTTAAAGGATTAATAAATGATTTTTATGGCGATTTTGTAAGCAAAGTTGCAAAAGGAAGAAATACCGATAGCTCAAAAATTGCCGAACTTGCACAAGGCAGAATTTACTCAGGCTTACGTGGCAAACAAATAGGGCTTGTCGATGAAATTGGTGGAATAGATAAAGCTATAGAATTAATAAAATCGGAAATTAAATTTAAGAAAAACGATGTTTTGAAAGTCGATGAATTTTGGCCCACCAGTAGATTGGAATTAAAAGATATTTTTGAAGCAAAAGCAAAACAAAATCAAATTAATATATTCCCAAAATCAATTGAAAATGATTTGAAATTCAGAATTAACAACAACGGCAAAATTTTACACATTTTACCCGCTGACTTCTATGATTTAATAAAGTAAAACGAAACTTACTATTAATTCGAAGAGCTGTTTTCGCAAAACAGCTCTTTTTTTTAAAAAATATTTTTTAAAAAAAATAAAATAATTATAATTTAAAAACGACTATATAATAGAAATAAATACTAAATTATAATTATTCTAAATAAAATGAAAATTGAAGATATAAAAAATAAAATATTAAGCAAAGGGCTCAAAGCAACAGTTCAAAGAATTTACGTTTATAAAGCTTTGCTCGAATCACGCGAGCATCCAACAGCCGAAGACGTATTTAAAGCTGTTTCAAGTAGTTTGCCCACAATTTCATTGAGCACAATATATAACACACTTGAAACGTTATACGAGCATAGTTTAATAAATAAAGTTCAAACTGAAAACGGTATCGTTCGTTACGATGCTTATACAGAAACACATCACCATATTTATACAGAAAATGGCGAGATCATCGGTGATTATTATGACCCTGAGCTTGATAAAATTTTAAATGATTACTTTTCTCAAAAAAAAATCAACGATTTAGAAATAAAAGAAATCAAACTACAAATCAAATGTTCAACAAAAAATCAAAGGAGTTAGTTATGTCGAACCTTAATAAGATAGGATTGGATGCTCAAAAATCTCAAGAGTTAGTTGAGAAATTAAACGATTTGCTTTCAAACTACCACGTTTTCTATATGAATGTTCGTGGGTTCCATTGGAATATTCGTGGCGAGAAATTTTTCGAACTGCATTTGAAATTCGAAGAACTTTACGATAACTTAATTTTAAAAATTGATGAAATTGCCGAACGTATTCTTACATTGGGTGGCACGCCGTTGCATTCATTTACTGATTATTTAACAAAATCTGAAGTAAAAGAAACAAAAAATTTAACACAAGTTCATGATACAGTTTCATCTGTGCTAGAAAGTTTCAAAATAATACTAATTAAACAACGCTATATATTGAATCTTTCCGCAGAAGTTGGCGATGAAGGCACTAATGCACTAATGAGTGATTATATTCGTGAACAAGAAAAGCTTGTTTGGATGTATTCAGCATACTTAAATAATTAATTATTTTTCAAAATTTATTTATTAACAATTTTGGAGGTTTATATGTCAGAATTAAGAATGCCACTAATTGGCGAAAAATTCCCTGAAATGGAAGTTCAAACAACACTCGGTAAAATGAATTTACCAAAGGATTTGGATGGAAAGTGGTTTGTTGTTTTCAGTCATCCAGCTGATTTTACACCAGTTTGTACAACAGAGTTTGTTGCTTTTCAAAATCGCTACGAAGAATTTAAAAAACTAAATTGCGAATTAGTTGGTCTTTCAATAGATCAAGTGTTTTCTCATATCAAGTGGGTTGAATGGATTAAGAATAACTTGAACGTTGAAATTCAATTCCCTATAATTGCTGATGACGGTACAGTTGCAAAAATGCTCGGGATGCTTCATCCAGGTAAAGGAAAAAATACTGTCCGTGCAGTGTTCTTGGTTGATCCAACTGCTACAATCAGAGCAATTCTCTATTATCCACAAGAACTTGGTCGCAACTTTGATGAAATCCTTCGTATGGTTCGCGCTATTCAAGTTTCAGACAAAGAAAAAGTTGCTATTCCAGCAAATTGGCCAAATAATGAACTAATTGGTGATAAAGTAATCATTCCACCACCAACTGATTACAAAGCCGCAATGTACAAAAAAGAAAAATATGATAATTATGACTGGTGGTTTATGTATAAAGAAATAGAGCATAAGTAAACTTTTGCAGTTCATTAAAAATAAAAGTGGCGGGGTAGTATCCCGCCGCTTTTTTAGTTCTTGTGTATATCACGATGCATTATTCTTCTTGATTCTTTGAGTTTCTCATCATCCGGCAAAGAAAGTAGTCTTTGATTCAAATCTTTATCATTTTCATTTTGTAGTTGAGCCGCAACATAAGATATAACCTGTGGTGGGAATATATTATCACGCTCATACAATGCTCGATGTTGTAACAATTTTTCGCTCGATTCAACGCAACTTGTTGCAAGCTCTGGAAGCTCATTCTGAATACCAGATGAATGTATATTTGTGCTTACATAGCTGTTTTTTGCTATGTCAAGTGATTTCTCCTTGTTCGAGAGACCCCATTCAGCTGCAAGTGTAATACCTGAGAGCAAAAGATGAGCATTGCCGCTCCCATCCGGGCTTCGAATTTCTACTGTTTGACGATGCAAATGCTTGTCAATTGGCTCGACTTTACATTCATTTACAACAGAAGCCAAGTTGGATAAGTTGTTCCATCCTAATGGTACACGTATAAGAGCGCTTCTATTCATTTCGCTCCAGCAAACACGTGTAGGTGCTTCTTGATGCGGAACCAAACGTAAGTATGAAGCCGTTACCATATTGCCAAAGCCTGTCAAACTTGGTGCATAGTAACAAAGCCCGCCAATAAGCATTTTTGCTTCATCAGTTAATGTACCACTATCATCTGTCATTATGTTCTTGTTATCTTTCATTAACTGCAAGTGGAAATGCATACCATTGCCTGCGTGTCCAATTTCAAGTTTTGGAACAAATGTAGCTGAAAAACCGTGCTTGAATGCAACATTACGTATAATCCAACGTGATAGGACAATAATATCTCCTGTATCTTCAATTGGTGTAGGAAGAAATTCCACTTCAACTTGTTCCGCACTTTTACCGTTTAGTTCTGGATAATCGCTTTCTATGCGTTCCAGATAACCGACTTCGTAATGTGCATATTTAACGTTGCCTGAAATTTGAGCAATATAACGGACCATTTCATTTAGAACATGAGCGGATTTAATAAATGGCTCGGCTGCGTGATAGCCTCGTTGCTTTGGCATTGGATAAAGATAATTATTTGTTTGCCCGATTAAGTAAAATTCAAGCTCGCCTAATGCCCAAAGCTCAAGTCCAGTCTTATCTTTTAACAATTTGTGTGCTTTATGTAGAATGTTGTCAGGTGCGAAGTCAGCCCGCTCACCTTTCTTGTTTAAAAATCTACAAACAAAATCAATACTTTTGTTATCGAATGGATTTAAAAAAGCTGTTTTATAAACAGGCACAACATACATATCCGAAGAACCAGCATCGACAATCCCTTTAAATAAGGAAGAGCCATCCACACGTTCGCCTTCTGTTAGAATCATCTCAGCCTGACGCGTATTACAAATTGGTATACGTAATTCTTTTACCTTGCCATCAATACCAGTATAATGAAAAGTGATTCTCTCTAACTCTTTTTCTCTAATGATTTTGATTAAATCTTCACGAGTAAAATCTTTTGGTTCTTTGCCTAATAAAACTGAAATTGGATTACTCAGTGCAAAACTCTCAAATTTAACCGACATAATTTACTCCAATTATATATGTAAAAAGTTTTTTAATTTAATTAAATTTATTAATGTTATCAAATTTTTTCATATTTTTATATTGCGAAAATTTTGAATATTCATAATTATTGACAAATATGGAAGAAATTGTTTATCATACTAATTATAAATTAGAAAATTCATATTGGTGGTTTATCGCAAGAAATCATATTGCAAAAAAACTTATCTATAAGAAAACTGATTTGCAAAAAGGCGATTACATTTTGGATATCGGATGTGGTACAGGTGGTTTTGCACAACTCATTTCTGATAGTTTCATTCCAATATGCTTGGATACATCACGACTTGCAATTGATTACTGCAAAAAACGAGGTATTGAACATTGCTTCGTTTCAACTATCAATGATTTTCAGCTTGACGAATTTAACGTTAAAGCTGCTGTTATGCTTGATGTAATTGAACATATTGAAAATGATCGCGAAATTATAAATGTCGTTTTCGATAAGCTGCCTCACGGTGCTTGGTTTATTGCAACTGTACCTGCATACAAAGCATTATGGAGCCGCCACGACGAAATTCACCAACACTATCGCCGCTATAATAAAATTGAATTCAATAATTTATTACGTGAAGCGGGTTTCAATGTTTGTTATTCATCATATTTCAATACTTTTTTGTTTTTGCCTGCTTTAGCTAAAAGATTCCTCGATAAATTAACTGGTGCTGATAAGAAAATAACTGAGCCAGTAGAGCAGGTTTCGCCCGCTATAAACTCAATTTTTAAAAATATTTTTCTACTTGAAGATAAATTTTTAGGAAAAATTGTTTTCCCTTTTGGACTTTCTATTGTTACAATAGCAAAAAAAATATAATGTTCAACATAAAAATATAGTATTATGGATAATTTATCTTTATTTGACAAAGTTCAGCAAAGTGTCTCGTATTTAAAAGAAACTATTGATTTTCATACAGATATTGGAATAATTTTAGGTACTGGTTTAGGTGAACTGGCAAGTAATATTAAGCCATTGAAAATAATTGATTACTCAGAAATACCATATTTCCCTTTGTCAACTGTGGAAAGCCACCAAGGTAAGTTGATCTTTGGAGAACTCTCAGGTAAGAAAGTCATTGCTATGCAAGGACGCTTCCATTATTATGAAGGCTATTCAATGCAGCAAATTACTTTTCCTGTGCGAGTGATGAAATACCTTGGCATTGATAAATTGATTATTACTAATGCTTGTGGTTCGCTTAATCCATATATACCAATTACAAGTATCGTTGTAATTGATGACCATATTAATTTAATAGGTGATAATCCACTTATCGGTCCACACGATGATCGATTTGGTCCTCGTTTTGTCGATATGAGCGAACCATACTCAAAAGAGCTAATCAAAATTGCTGAAGATACAGCTTTAAGTTTAGGTATTAAACTTCATAAAGGTGTTTATGCTGCAATGAGTGGACCAAGCCTTGAAACACGTGCCGAATATAGATTTTTACGCACAATCGGTGCAGATTTGATAGGTATGAGCACCATACCAGAATGTATAGTAGCACGACAGATGGGTATAAAAGTTTTAGGCTTTTCCATTGTAACTGACGAATGCTATCCCGATGCTTTGAAACCTGTCTCAGTCGAAGAAATTATCAAAGCTGCAGGCATTGCTGAACCTAATTTAACTAAATTAGTGATGAAAATTATCGAAAAGCTAAATTAGTTCGAAGCTAAGATATTGCAAACTAAAAAAGGACTGCCCTTTTAAAAGCAGTCCTTTTTGAATTTGGAATGAAACGTTATTATTCTTTGTTTTCTTCAGCTGTATTTTGAGATTGAGTTTCTGAAGACTCGTTTTTTACTTCAGTAACTTCGCTTGGTTTTGGCATATAATCGCTTGGATATTCATAAGTAAATAAATCTGGCTGAATATCTTCGCTTGGATTGTAGGTTGGTAATTCATCAGGCGACATTTCACCTTTCGAGTATTTGTCAGCGTTTGGTACTGGATGAGCAGCGTTATATGCATCAATTACTTCAACTGGTTTATCGCGTAAGCATTCAACTACTGATAATACAATCTTCTTTGCATCTTTATCGAATTCAACAACTTTAAGTGGGAGTGTGTCGCCAATCTTGAAATATTCGCTAATGTTTCTAACTGGCGCAAACGACAATTGAGATACTGGTACAAAGCCATCAACTTTATCAGGCAGTTCAACAATAACACCCTTTTCGATAATTCTTTCAATTTTAGCTTCTGTTTCAGTACCAATTTTGTATTTTTCTTCAAAATTATCCCAAGGATTGTCGTTAATTTGCTTGTGTCCGAGTGCTATTCTTCTTTGTTCCGGATCAACAGAAATTACAACAACTTCAAGCTCTTCACCTTTCTTTACAAATTCGCCTGGATGACGAATTTTCTTCGTCCAAGATAAATCACTAATATGAACTAATCCATCAACACCTGGTTCAAGTTCAACAAATACACCAAAATTAGTCAAATTGCGGACTATACCTTTGTGTTTAGAACCCACAGGATATTTTTTCATTAAATCTTCCCAAGGATCTGGTTCTAATTGCTTCATTCCTAAAGCTAATTTCTTCTCTTCTTTATCTATGTTGAGTACAATTGCTTCAACGACCTGACCCATCGAAACAATCTGCGATGGATGCTTTACGTGTTGAGTCCAAGACATTTCGCTGATGTGAATTAAGCCCTCGATGCCTTTTTCGATTTCAATGAACGCACCATAATCAGTTAAACTTACAACTTTACCTACAACTTTGGTGCCTTTTTCATATTTATCGCCAATTGTATCCCAAGGATGTGGGGTAAGTTGTTTCATCCCAAGAGAAATGCGTTTCTTTTCTTTGTCGAAGTCTAAAACAACAACTTTTACAGTTTGGTCAAGCTCAACAATTTCTGATGGATGAGTAACACGTCCCCAGGACAAATCAGTAATATGAACTAAACCATCAACTCCGCCAAGATCTACGAATACACCAAAGTCAGAAATGGCTTTAACAGTGCCTTCAAGTACAAGCCCTTTATCAAGCTTATCCATAATTGCTTGACGTTGTTCGGAGAGTTGTTCTTCGAGAAGTACTTTATGGCTTACAACAACATTTTCACTTGGATGATTTACTTTAACAACGCGAACATCAATATTTTTCCCAACCCAGCTATCAAAATCTCGAACTGGACGGACGTCTATTTGCGAACCTGGAAGGAATGCTTCGATACCGAGCAAATCAACAACCATCCCACCTTTAATTCGGCGAAGAATTTTAACTCTTGTTACTTCTTGAGTTTCATATAGTCTAAGTATATCTTCCCATATACGCATAAAATCAGCTCTTCGGCGTGATAGGAGCACTCTGCCTTGGCTATCTTCCATCTTTTCAATGTAAACATCAATTTCGTCCCCAATGCGGTAAGATTCTGCATTAATTAATTCAGCCTTTGGTACAACACCAAAAGATTTAAACCCAATGTCCACTAAAACTTCATCTTTTACAATCTTAATAATTTTGCCTTTAATCAATTGATCTTCTTTGATAGTCGATACGTTTTTTTCAAACAATGTTTCAAACGAGCTTTCATCAATTTCAAGTGCGTTTTCGAACTCGTTCTCCAAAATTTTCGAAACTGAATTCAGTAATGAATCTACACTTACATTGCGAGTGCTGGTAACCTCTGTCATTGGGTTTGGTGCTTGTTGCTCAGAAGTTTGAACAAGAGTTTCATTTTCTGACATTAATTCTCTCCAAAAAATTTTTTAAATTAGTTAAACATACGTGCACTTCTGCACGACAATTAAAGTAAAATTAATTTTACATTTATTAAGACTTCAAAATTAGAAAAAAAACATAAAATAACAAAATAAAAATATTATTTTTCAATGATTTATTTGATTTTGTAAAAATTTTTGTAAGTTGTAAAATTATTTAAAAAGGAGTTATAAAATGTTATTACAGAACAAAAATATCGTAATACTTATTGCAGAATTTTTCGAAGAAATTGAGTTTTGGTATCCATATTACCGTATGTTAGAAGCAGGTGCAAATGTAGTATCCGTAGCTGCTACTCAAGGTCTATTTATTGGCAAAAACGGAATGAAAGCTAAATGTGATGAAATAATTGACAATATTAAACCTGAACATTATGATGCCGTCATAATCCCCGGTGGATTTGCTCCTGATTATATGCGGCGCGAACCAAAAATTGTAGATTTCATCCGTAGAATGAACGAGCAAGGCAAACTCACTGCTGCAATTTGCCACGGTCCTTGGCTTTTAGCTTCTGCAAAAATCATTAAAAACAGAACTGTTACAAGCTTCTATTCTATAAAGGACGATTTGGTAAATGCAGGTGCATATTGGATTGATCAAGATGTTGTTGCAGACGGTAAAATTATTACTTCACGAAAACCATCAGATTTACCTGTTTTTTGCAAATCAATTATCGAAAAATTAACTAAGGAATAAAAATAATTTATTTCAAACTTTATCGAAAGAGCTTATATTTGTAAATTATAAAGTTCCTTTTGATTTCTTAAAGAATTTATGGAGGTTTAATGGAAAAGTTTAAAAATTACATCAACGGCAAATGGGTTGATGCCGTGTCGGGAAAGACATTTAAGAATATTAATCCTGCTAATCACGATGATATTATTGGCGAGTTTGCATTTTCTGAAAAAGAGGATGTTGATTTGGCTGTTGCTGCTGCAAAGGAGGCTTACAAGACTTGGCGTCTGGTGCCAGCACCTAAACGTGGAGATATAATTCGCAAGGTTGGTGATATTTTCGCTCGCCGCAAAAAAGAAATTGCTCGTATTATGACACGCGAAATGGGTAAACCAACATTCGAAACCGAAGGCGATGTCCAAGAAGCTATCGATACAGCTTACTACGCCGCAAGCGAAACACGCCGCCTCTTTGGTTACAATGCCCCAAGCGAACTTGAAAACAAAATGAATATGTCGTTTCGTGTTCCAATCGGTGTGGTTGGTGTCATAACAGCTTGGAATTTCCCAATTGCAGTTCCTTCGTGGAAAATTTTACCTGCAATTGCTGCTGGGAACACTGTCGTGTATAAACCATCAAAGGAAACTCCTCATTCAGGCGTTGTTTTTGCCGAAGTTATGGAAGAAGCTGGTTTACCACCTGGCGTATTCAATGTCCTAACTGGTGTTGGTAGCATGGGCAATATGATTGTTGAACATCCAGATGTTAAAGTAATCGGTTTTACTGGATCGACAGATATCGGCTGCAAAATCGGCGAAATTGGTGGACGAATGAACAAAAAAGTTTCTCTCGAAATGGGTGGAAAAAACGCTCAAATAATTATGGACGATGCTAACTTAGAATTAGCAATCGAAGGAGCTCTTTGGGGTGCTTTTGGTACAACTGGGCAACGCTGTACTGCTACTTCAAGACTTATTGTTCACAAAGATGTTTATGAACAAGTCCTTCAAATGCTCAAAGAACGTGCTGAAAAATTAAGATTAGGCGATGGCTTGAAGGAAGGTACCGATGTCGGTCCAGTTATCCACGATAAAGCATTAGAGGGCATTCATAACTATGTGCTTAAAGCATTGGAGGAAGGTGGCAGACTCATTTGCGGTGGCGAACGCGCAACTGATGGCGATTTAGCAAAAGGTTCGTTCTACAAACCAACAATAATCGCTGATGTAGAACCTCATCATACAATTTTCAAAGAGGAAATTTTCGGTCCTGTCCTTGCTGTAACAAAGGCAGAATCGTTTGAACATGCAATCGAATTGCAAAACAATTGTGATTATGGTCTTTCCTCATCAATTTATACAAGGAATGTGAACAACGCATTCAGAGCAATTCGTGATATCGAAGCTGGTATTACCTATATTAATGCTCCAACTATCGGCGCCGAAGCACATATGCCTTTCGGTGGAATAAAAGGTACTGGCAATGGTCATCGTGAAGGTGGCTGGACTGTATTTGATATTTTCACCGAATGGAAAACTGTTTACGTTGATTTTTCGGATAAGCTTCAAAGAGCTCAAATAGATAATTATTAATCTTGAATTCTATAGACTATAGACATCCGATGTTTTCAAAATCATCGGATGTCTTTCTAATAATCTGGAGGGTAAAATGAAAAATTTAATTTACTTTGTATTTTTAATGCTTCTTGTTGCTTGTTCTAATCAGGAATTAAAAAATAATGTGAATAAAGAGCAAGAAGAAAGTATTAAAGATGGCGTGTTTATTCATATTACAGCTGGGTATGAAAACCCACACAGAGTGCTTATGCCATTAAAAATGGCGTTGAATATGTCTAAAGATAAAAATGTGCTAATTTATCTTGATATTGAAGCACCAAAATTGGTTGTAAAAAATGCTCAAGATTTAAATTACGGTGATTTTGAAAATTTGAAAACATATTTGAAAATGCTATTGGATGCTGGTGTAGGTATTTATGCTTGTCCTACTTGCCTTAAGTTAGCTGGATATGAAGAAAAAGATTTAATTGATGGAATAAAAATCGCACAAAAGGATAGATTCTTTGACTTTACAAAAGGGAGAATCATTACTTTGGATTATTAATTTATTTCTGTCTATTATTAAACAGGGGCTGCAATAAGTTTATTTTAGGACGTTTCAAATTAATAAATACAATTACCCGCTCGTTTAAAAAATTTTTCCGTGTCAATTTGCAATGCGATTAAATCATATAATTTTCATCGTTTTCCCAATTAATTGGGTTATTTGCAATGTATTGGCGTATTTGTTGCAATTCGGTTTCGTTGCGGATGATGTGTTCATAATAATTGCGTTGCCAAACGGGAACGGCGGGTGTATTTCGGTATTCATTAATTCGTTTTGTGGTGGCGGATTTTAATAATCGAATTATGGTGGGTATCGAATCGGATGTGGGTTTCCCAAATTGTTCGATCGTAGGGGTACGTTGCATTATCGTAGGGACACGTTGCATTATCGTAGGGGCACGTTGCAACGTGCCCCTACGATTGTCATCATTTATAATTATGATGCCGTGTACGTGGTTGGGCATTATTACATATTCGTCCAATTGAACACGTGGGCGAATCGTTTCGGTTTTTAACCATTCATCACGTACAATTTCACCAAATTCATTCAATCGCATTTGACCATCCATAACATTGCCAAACAAACATTGCCGCCTATGGGTGACAATGGTTACAAAATACGCGCCCGGTGATGCGTAATCGTAATTTTTTAACCGTATGGAACGGCGGTGGTGTTTTTGCGGGTCGTATTTCATTTTATTTTTTTGCCCTTACGGTTTTTCTTCTATTATCCTTACCTCCTCCTCCGTCAAATCGTACAACCTATACACCAGCTCATCTATTTCCCTTTCAAGTTCCAAGGTAGCCGAAGCATCCCTGCTTCGGCTTGTTGTTGTAGCTCCAGCAGGGATGCTGGATTTTAAGGTATCCGAAGCATCCTTGCTTCGTGATTCTCCAGCAAGGATGCTGGAGGTACTTTGTTTTGCTTCTAAAATTTTATCCACCAACGCCTCAATTTGCTTTACAATGGGCTCGTTGGTTGGGGTGATGGGGGGAATGGGGATTTTCTCAAAATTATATTTATAATGCCGATAAGCTATATTACCGACCAGAGTATCTAAACCATTTATATAATTTATAATAAACTTTGAATTTAAAACACCTAACTGCCATTTTTGTAAAGAAGTAGTAAAATAATTTGTATCAAGGACTAAATGATTTTTATCAACCCAACAATAATATGTTTCTCCAACACTCGCCCACACCACCTTCTCCTTCTCAAACTCGGGGTAGTAGGTAGCAGCACATCTTTGCAAAGCATACCATTCGTATCTTATTCCAGTTTCTTCCTTGTTTCTTTTTGAAAGAGAATCTTTGAATTGCAATAAGTGTTGATAAACTGTTGGATATTGTTTTTGAAATTCTTTTTCTGCTTTTTCACTTGAACCTTGAATAGATAAATCTTCGTGTAACGGGAAATGCCAAGGAATAAAAATCACCCACAGCCCTGCCCACTCGTAGTAGTAACGTTTGATATCGCGGCCTCGCAGGATGGGTTTGATAATGGCTTCGGTGCGTTGGCGTTCGTTTAGTCCGCCGATGCAGGATGCATCGGCTACACTGCAGTTTGCCAGTATCTCGTTGCGTTTTTCGGTGGTGATGATAAAGGCTTCGTTTAAGCCGGTTAATACGCCACGGTAAATTTTTACATCCCATTCCTTTAGAGGTTTACCAATGCGTTCTATTTTTTCCTTAAGGCGTTGCTCGGCATCGCTGCCAATGAACCAGGCGTCGCCACTGAGTTTGGTAAGTACTACGCCTTTTTCTTTGACAACAGCAGCAATGTTGGCTTTATCCTCTTTTTGCAGGGTTACCGCCCTCAACCTCAAAGTACCCAGAGCATCCCTGCTCTGGAATGAACCCAGAGTACCCAGAGCATCCCTGCTCTGGAATGAACCCAGAGTACCCAGAGCATCCCTGCTCTGGAATGAACTTTCACCTTCACCAGCAGGGATGCTGGTGATACTTTTACCTTTGTTCTGGAATGAACCTCCACCAGCCCCAGCAAGGATGCTGGGGGTACTTTTACCTTTGGGGTTATTTCTAATGTATTGCCTTATGGCTTCGAATGCTTTTTCATTTCGCACTATGTGGTCATACGACTCGTGCATCCATACCTGACCTTTTCTTCCAAGTAATTTATTGATTTCATTAGCTGTGTATGATTTCCAACTGTGTAAAATATCGGTAATGGAATAATTACCAAGAGGTTTTACCAGCACATGTACATGGTTGGGCATAATTACCCATTCGTCAAGAATATAGCGCTCGTTATTGAAATGTAATAATGCATCAGCTACTATTTTTGAAATTTTCGATTCTTTTAAAATGCATTCGCCATAACCTGAATCAAGGAGTTCTTCAATTCGCTTAGTGAATAAACGATAATATTCTATTTTTTCTTCTTTTGATAATAAGCTTAAGTCTTTATCTTTATGCTTCTTTAGCCATATTTCCCGTTCGGTTTTAATTTTTTCTTTTGCATGCTCTGGAATGGAATCTGCAAGTCGGAATGTTATAAAATACCACACATTTTTTTGTTGCCAGTGAGGAAGATTGCCCCGATATATTTCAATTTCATTATATGGGTTAAAAAATTCATATATTTCTCCAGCAGGGATGCTGGTGGTACTTTGTTGATTTGCTCCAGCAAGGATGCTGGAGGTACTTTGTTGATTTGCTCCAGCAGGGATGCTGGTGGTACTTTTGCTTTTTTGAATAATCAAAATATTGGTATCGACGGTAGCATTTTCGAATACTCCGGGTCCCAAGTCGATAAGTAGCAAAGGATTGTAACGGGTAAAAAGCTTCCGTAACTTCTCGCCATAACCTGCCCGCATCCATTTATTGGAGGTAATGTAGCAGAGATGTCCGCCTGGTTTTAGCAGCTGTAAGCCTTTTTCGTAAAACAGGCAGTAAATGTCGCCGGTGCGATCAAATGTTTCATATTTTTGGTCTTTATAAAAATCAGCGAATTTTTTTTTGGTGTCGGCTGCTTTCTGCAGCTGGATATACGGCGGATTGCCAATCACAATATCAAAGCCATCGGTTACGCCAAACATCCATTCGGGGTCGAACCAGTCGGCTGAGGAATTTTGGTCGAATGGGTCCCAAGATGCTATTTGTTTGGCTTGTTCGCTCTCGAAACCACAATCAGCCAGTTTTTGCTTTAATTCTTCACGAGCTTGTTTTTCTTCTGCTTGGAGTTTTTTCTTTTTGCTTAGGCTGTTTGTAAAGAAAATTTCCTTTCTTTTCAAGTGAAGTTTTCTTTCAGTATCAATAGCTTCGGATGATAAAATTCTATTGTCTTTTTTCAAGCCAATAAGAGTATCGGCAGTAATAAATTTTATTTCGAGATTTGGCAGAGGTTGAATACCACGATTTTCTTTTGAATCGTCAATATCTTGGTCGATAATCAAGGAGATAAAAAATCGAAGCTTACTAATTTGTGTAGCGATAGATTGCTTATCTACGCCATAGATACAGGACTCTATAAGGCCGAGCTTGCGGACATAATCAAGCGATTTATTTAGAAGAGCTTTTTCAGTTTCCTCCCTAACTTCGATAGGTGTGCGTTCGAGAATTTTATTTATCCAAATTTCGTTTTTGGGATCTAATTTATGAAGAATATGAACTAATTTATGCAAAATTCCCATAGGGAAAGCACCCGAACCACAGGCAGGATCTAAAATTTTCAGATTATCAATAGCCGAAATTATTATTTCAATTTCATCCTGTGAGAAATTATGTGGTTCGTCGTTATAAGAAAGTAGATTGCGAAGTTCATTTTCAATATTTTCCTCACTTTCGGATTGGTCAGACATTCCAGTGTAAGACTTAATTTGTGGGTTAGCTTCAAGCAATTTGCTTTTCAGGTATGCGATAAGGCTTTCATCAACCGTATAGTTAACAATCTCGCGTGGAGTGTAAAAGCTACCGGAGCTTTTACGAGCTGTGGTTTTGGTTTCTTCGTTATAGCTTGCTAAAAGATTTTCAAAAATTCTGCCGAGTAGTTCTGGGTCTAAGGCAATTTCTTGGTCCACTGGGGTATTTTCGTCGATCGTAAAATTATACTGTTTTAAAATTTCTAATAAACCTCTAACTTTTCGTATTTTATTTTTTGAGAAATAAGCTCCCAAGTTAACTTCAATTTCATTTTTGGCAAAGAATAGCTTATCTGGAACTTTTAGTAGTTCTTCATTTTTTTCTTTATCAGAAAAACAATCGATTCTCTCAGTATCTGACTTATCCAAACAATCGAACAATCCACCATTGATAAAAGGTATGTCTTCGAATAATTTTAAGAATTCATCTTTTAATTCTTTTTTGATAAAACGGCTATATCGAAAGTAACCTTGTTGCAAATGCCCATCATTTATATAACCAAATCTTTTGGCATCCTCAACAAATTGACGGCTTTTTTTATCATCTTTACGCATTTTTGTATTTAAAGTGGCAAAAAATAGATTTTGTAAAACAGCTTTGTAATATGAGGAAGCAGTTTTGTCAGTAGTATTAAGATATTTAAAAATATTTTCTTCAAAAAGTTCTTTTGGGATAAGACCTTTTTCTCGCATAAACCACACAAAAATAAGTCTTGTGATTAATCTGATGACGGCAATATTACGACCGTTATCATTAGCTTCGGCATAATCAGGGAATTTAACATTATCGAGCGCCCAGAAATACCAATTTTGGATTTCGTTGTAGAACTCTTCTGTAATTTTTTCGACGGAGAAGGCATCACGGATGGATTCGAAGCTGTTGAAATTTGCAACGCTCACTTGTTTGATGAAGGTGTGGTTTGGTTGGTCTTTGCTTACGAAATAGGTGTATCGGCGGTAATTGCTAAATTCTATAACTACGCGATTATTCAAAAGCTTGAAGTCAGAGAAAACAAACGAGAGACGGAAATTGCCTGTGGAGTCGGAGAAAACAAAAAATCCACCGGTATATTCAATGAGTTCATTTAAAATTTTACGAGCAAGTTCGAATTGTGCACGTTTTCCAGAACGTTCCGAAAATTGTTTTTTTGTTTCAATAGCAAAAACGCAAAATTTATGATTGTTGTTGTTTTGTGGCTCTATTTTACCAATAAAAGATATATCTCCGAAATATTCGATGTTTTTACTATGTAAAAAATATTTTTTATCGATAACAGAAAAATAATCGGATTTTTTACGAAAAAAATCTTTTAAATACTCTAATGAATATTCGTTGATGAGTTTTTGAATTAGTTCTAAGTCCTCGCTCATAATGCCTCCAAATTTTTATTCATAATTGAGACAATAATTTCTTTTTCTGTGGTTTCAGTAAAATTTTGTTCAATATTTTTAAAATAGTCATTTCCCAAGCGTGTTTTAATATCTTCGAGTTCATTTTGTAAATCATTAACATTTTTTAAATTAATATTAGCAATAGAGTTAATAGTAAATTCAGAAAGAGAGCCATAATTGAGAATATCATTTATTAAATTTTCCACTAAACTGTTCAAATCATTAGGTAGTGAAGAGAAATTTTTATTTATAAATATCAAATTATTAAGAGCTTGTTTAGAATTCTTAAAAATAATTGGTTTTGGTGATAGTTTATTATCTTTTTCAAAAGCTTGATTATATAAATCCCAGAAATTTTCATCAAATTGCAATGATTTTTGAGAGGGCGAAGCTTTAATTTTATCTAAGATTTCTTCAAACGAAAGTTCTTTTAGTTGAAGTTTGCCGTCAATAATATCAAAATGTTGAAGGAAAAGTCTGCCTTTGCGGTAAACGACTGTTAAATCATTTGAAGAGCTTTCCTTGATTACTTTAACACGACTTGGGAAAGAATAAATGCGTTCCAAAATATCAGGATATTCTTTTTTAATTTTTTCAAATTCATTATAAAGTTTGGTGTAAAGGCTTTCATCTTCAGCTTCTTCTGGATTTTGGTTAAGGCGATCGAAAAGACCCGAAGGAGTTGGCTCTTCGTCGGGGTCGAAAATTTTAACATCTTCGCCGAGTATGTTGTGTATCATAAACATTTTAGTAGAGGCAATTTCTTTTGCTTTAGCAATTTGTGAACCTTTTTCGGTTGGGAAGAAGTTCACAATTTCGAGCTCATCGAAAACCTTTTTGCTAATACGATTGATACGTCCAACTCTTTGGATAACACGCACAGGGTTCCAAGGTATGTCGTAGTTAATGACAACTCCCGCACGATTGAGGTTGTAGCCTTCGGAAAGCTTATCAGTTGCGATAATTAGATCATAATCATCAACTTGTATTTCGCTCGAAGCATCGAAATTTTGGATAATCTCTTCGTGCATAGATTTTGATATATTACCATAAACGAAAAGTGTTCTATTGTACAATTGCGGGTTATGTTGGGACAATTTTTGTTCCAAAAATCTCACTGTATCGACATATTCGGAGAATATGATGATCTTTCGGTAAGGAATTGCTTGAAATTTTTCGTTTAAGATTTTAAATAAAGTATAGCTTTTTGGATCATTTTCTATTAGGTTGAGTTGATCTATTTTATTAATTATAGAGTTTAGCAAATTGATGTCGTTTTTTATATCATCTATGAATTTTTCTTTTTCAGCAAAATCATCTAAATAATAAACTGTCTGACGGCGTTTATCTTTTAAGTTGAATGTTAATTCATTGATAATTTTTTTGATTTCTTGATCGGTTTCGTCGGGTGATAAATCACTTTCATCGTCATACATTAGTTCAAGGATTTTTTCTAAGGTATTTTTATGGAAAATATAGATATTTTTTTCTTCTATTAATTGCAAAATTTTACCATAAAGATCTCTAAAATTCTCAAGAGATTTTTTGAAAGCACCGAAAGAACTTTCGAAACGGCGAACAAGCAAACCTCTAATTATTCTGAATAAGTTGCTTTGAGTAATTTCATCAGGTGTGCTTTTTTGCTCGTTATCATCGACATCATCAATATCGTATTCGTCAATATCATAAGCATCGGGAGTACCTTTTATATAAAAAGCAGGGCGATAAATCGCTCCAGTAAAAGTGCCACTATGATTAGATCCATCGAAAATTTGGATAATCTCGTCGTAGAATTTGTTTTGAGCATAATCGAGTTCGAAGAAAGCAGGTTCAGGATTTTTAACTTTGGATAGTTGGTCAACTTCTTCTCTGTAGAGAAGCATAAGATCTTTGCGATTTCTACGAATTGTGATTGGCTCAATGATATTTTTAACTTTATTGGCTAATGTTTTGATTCTTTTATCAATTATATTAGAATGAGGAATCGTATCAGTGGAGAAAATTTTGTTGACATAGTTTTTAACTTTTTTTTGTTTTGCTTCGCTTGGATCTTTCATATACTTTTTGATATAGTGGAGTTCTTTAAATTCGCTATTAATTTTTTTAAACTCTAAATCCAAGTTATCATCAAGAGTGATGTTTGATTTGCGAGGATTGACGAACAGCTTGAGAATAGTGAGCAAATCGTTGGGTTTATTGTTAAAAGGAGTAGCTGTAAGAGCAATGACTTTTTTACCATTGCAGATGCGTTTAAGCTTTTCATAAGTCTGAGTATTTTCGTTGCGGAAGCGATGCACTTCATCGATAATAACAACCTCGAAGTCTTTTTCTTGTTCTACATTATTAATAACAGTATCGAGATCGCCTATTGAATAAACCTCCCAATCATTTAAACGGAAGTCTTTTAAATACATTTTCCATCCTGAGTTTTTTTTAGTATCTCCAATAAGACCCGGTGGACATAGCACAATACCACGCTTTTTGAGCATTTTGGCAACAATGGAGGCGATAATAGACTTGCCTAAACCAACAACATCAGCAATGAGGACACCATTGAAATTTTTTACAATGGAAAAAGCCATTTTAATAGCATCAGTCTGATAACTATAAGGTTTGTATTTCTCGCCGAATAGTTTGTTTATATTAATATCACCGTCATTGTATCTAAAAGTATCAAGATAGTTTTTAATAACAAAACAATAGGCTTCGAATGGACTTATCTGACGCAAATGAGTTTTATTAAGCAATGTATCAATGAACATCTTTTTGTTTTCTTCGTCTTCGGTTATTTTTATCGAATCTTTCCAGAGGGTATTGAAATAATTACTTGCTTCGTCAAATCCATAATCTCTGATTTCAACGTTAAACTCATCTTGGCTTTCCAAGCCACTTCGAGTTAAATTGCTGCTACCGGTAATTAAAGAGCGATTTGCAGATACTTGCGAAGCGTTAAAATCAAACAAATAAAGCTTAGAGTGATTAGGTTTTCTTGTTTTTCTTATATCAAGCCTACCCTCTTCAATGAGTTTAATGAATAATTTTGCGTTATTATAAACAGTTTCATCATCGGAACTACTATCTTTGAAATAAAGTTGATAACTATTAAGAAAATTTTGAAAAATTTCATTATTCGAGGCATCAGAATTGTAAGAAGTTTCGATTATAGACTTGTCAATGTTTTTCAAAGCTAATCCAATCAATAATTTTAATTTTAGATTATTGTTATTTTTCAAAGCGTCATATATTGGCATAAAACCGCTAAAATAGCAAAAGCCGACGAGTATCTTTATTTCATCGGATACTGGAATCAAATGCTGTAAGCGGTCTTTGAGGTTTTTTTGTTCACTGTTTGTAATAAAATTTGACATATTTGTAATTTCTTGACGTTAAACAAAATAGAAAATAAATATATTTTTTGATATGAGAAAATGAAAGAAATTAAAAAACAAGAAAATAAAGGTATCTTACTTTTATGAATAATCAAATCAGAAAAAGCAAAGGCTATCTCTAAATTTTCGTGAGATAGCCTTAATACTGCGAAAAGGAGATATGATTTTAATTGAAATTTACGCGAACACCAGCATAAAACATTCGTCCAAAGATTGGTCCCCAAATCATTGAGCTATCGAAATAATTGCTAAATGGGTTCTTTGCATCTAAAATTGGATTTTTTTGGACGAAGCCAGTAAGATTTTCAACACCAATATAAATATCTAACTTTTTGAAACGACGAGTTATTTGTGCATTAACAATAGTGAAATCAGGGAAATGTGTTTTTAATCTTAAATTTTCTGGATTTTGCTCGGTGTTTGGCAAACGTCCTCCGCCATTGTATTCAACGGTTAGATCAAAATTCCAAGTATTTTCAGGTGTATCGTACATAAGATTAAAGTAACCTTTATGTGGACTTTGCAAAGGTTTCTCTTCAAGTTTGCCGTTATAAGTTGTTTTTACGTCATTCAATCTGTATGCAGCAGTAAGAACTAATTTTTGAATTGGTTCGAATTGCAAATCAATTTGGAAGCTATTTGAGTATGATTTTCCGTCAAGATTATAGAAATAAATGGAATTTGGATTACGATCAAGATCTGTGATTGTTTGATTTATGAAGTCTGTTCTATAGAATTCTGCATTTAGAGTAAAGTTTTTACTGAATAAATTTATAACTGTAGAAATATTCAACCCGTAGTTCCAGGCTTCCTCAGGTTTAAGTTTTTCGCTCACAACAAAATTGCGCGAGCTTGCCAGAAAACCAACATTTTCGGCATAAATGTGAGGTATGCGATATCCTTTCCCAGCAGATGCGCGAAGGGTTGTAAGCTCGTCTATCTTATAGCGTAAATGGAAGCGTGGAGTTAAGAAAGTTTTATAATCATTAGGGAAATCGGCTCGAAAACCTAATAATACTGTTAAATCCTTGATACTTCCAAAATTCCACTCAGCAAAGACACCTGGGATAGACTCGTATTTATTCAATGGTGTGTTTTCCATTGTTTCAAGATAATTATCGTATTGAAAACTTGTTCCAACAGTTAAACCATTTTCTTCAATTGGTTCAAATTGATATAAGATATTCGCATAGAAAGAGTTCTGTTCACCATCGTAAGAGCGTTTTCCAAAAATAGAACTTTGCTTGTGATGAGTAAAGGCTAAAATTGTACCCAAGCTCGAAAAAGGTTCATCACTAAAAATAAATCCATTTTTAGTAAAAGCTTCATAGCGTTGAGTTTTTACTTTTATCCCATAATATTTTACATCATTGTTTTTAAAAAATTGCTCCTGTCCACCTTTCCTATCTTCAACCAAAGCACGAACTCCTGTTACTGATTCGAAAATCTCACCTTGATATTTCCACCTATTTTGAAGATTAATCATAGATACTTTTGGTTTATCAAGAAAAGAATCATTATTATGGTCTATTGTGTTATTGTAATAATTTGCGTGTGTTAGAAACATAGTAGAAACTTCATCATTAATACGAAAAGTGTGGAATGCATTCAATTCACTACGTCCCATTGCATCAGCATATAAATTCAAATGTGTTGGTTCATAATTTTCGGGCTTTTTATATTCAATGTTTATTTGACCTGTGATAGACTCGAAACCTGTTGTAACAGAAGCTGAACCTTTTGAAACTTGAATTGTTTCCATCCAAGGACCAGGAACATAAAGCAATCCGTATATAGATCCCAAGCCACGCAAAGAGGGCACTTTTTCAATTAATATTTGCGAATAAGTTCCTGTAAGCCCCAACAATTGTATTCGTTTTGCACCTGATATAGCATCGCTATATTCGACATCAACCGACGGACTTACCTCAAAGCTCTCAGCTAAATTGCAGCAAGCGGCTTTATGCAAACCCTTACTTGTAATTGTTTCCGTTTTCACAGGAGACGACATCGATACTTCTATGGCAGATTTTTCGCCAACAACATTAATTGTTTCAGTTTTTAAGCTTTGTTTCAAAACAACCTCAATTTCGCCATCGTAATCATGCACATGCAAAGTATCACGTTCGTATCCCACATAGCTAACAATTATGAAATGCACTTTTGGTGGTAATTCAAGTTTGAAGTATCCGTTATTATCTGTAAAGGTGCCTTGATTTGAACCAATAATAGAAATTGATGCTTTTGGTAACGGCTTTTTATTATTATTCTCATCCAAACCAAACACTTTACCAGTGATTGTTTCTGCAAACAAATTCGATTGCAAAATAAAATATATAATGATAAAAATTAACTTTTTCATTGTTTAGTTCTCCTTGATTAAATAACAAAAAATCAAATCTGTTTAGAATCAAATAATTTTCTAATTATTTATGGAGAACTAAACTAAATTGGAGGAAAAATATATAGTTGGAGAAATTACTTTTTTCTTATAAAACTTATAAAACTCATCAGAGAGAATTAGATTTGGTATTTTTGGGATGAGATTTATAAAAAATGGAATATCAAAATCAATTTTAATATGCGACTTTGAAAAATTATTTTCAGTTTTATTAATATTTATAGTATTTTCCTTTAAAACCATATATTTTTCGGCATTCTGACAGCATTCCAAATCTTTTATTGCCAAATCAATATTCGATTTATTTTCACCACAGCAAGATAATTCCTTACAATTAGAAAGAGTATGATGCTTTTCGTGGTCATTGCAACAAATATGGTCGGTACAGGTTGCTTTTGCTTTTGATAATGATGTAATTATTGTATTAGTTGAATTGCAATAGTGCAGATAAACGTTTAAACCAACGTTCGCGAAAATTAGATTAATAATCTGCAATATTGCAATTAACTTGATCATAGATAAATTCGTATTTTCTCAAAGTTACAAAAAAATAAAATATTTTAAAAATTATTTAGCAACATCTTGTGTAACAACCGGTTGCGATTGAATATTGTCTTTTGGAATATTATTTTGTGATGTTTGGATCATAGTAACCTGTGCAGTGGGTTTCTTAGATGTAAATTTTTCTTGCTCTTGAAGTGGGAATACACTTGCAAGCTTGTTTTGGATTACAGTAGGAGTTTCTCCAATTTGTACGGAACGAACACCATCAAGAATAACTGAAACAAGGAACATTTCTTTGTTATGAAGTGTTTGAAGTCTATCAGCGATAGGTAACCAAACAATATTTGCCATTAAAATACCCCACATAGTAGCAATAAATGCGGTTGCAATATGACGAATTAGTACATTGGGATCGGCACCAGCAGAAGCAAGTGTATGAATTAAACCCATAACTGTTCCAATAATACCCATTGTTGGCGAATACCCGCCGAGCTTGTTAAAAAGTGTTATGTAAGTATTATGACGTTCTGAAATCGAATTCACTTCAGCTTCGTAGATTTGCATAAGTGTTTCTTGGTCAGCACCATCAATGCAAGCCTGAAAAAACTTTTTCATATAAGGATGTTCAACTTTATTGAGTCGGTCTTCGAGCGATAGGATTCCTTCTTTACGTGCAATTACAGAAAAAGAAACAATTTGATTGATAATTTTAACAACATCATAATTTTTAGGGAAAAAAGCTGCTTTAATCACTCTTGGAATGTTTTTAAATGTTTCCAACGAACTACCCGCAAATCCTGCAGCAAGAGTTCCGCCGAAAACAATAAGCATTGCTGGTAAAATAAAGAGTGTGGCACTACCGCCACCTTCCAAATAATACGCTCCAAAAATAGCGGCAAGACCCGCTAAAATACCCAGCAATGTGTTTGATTTCATCCAAAAAACATTATTTTTTATTTTTTATAGACACAAATAAATAAAATTTATTGAATATTATCTTAAAAAATCCATTAAACTTGTTTGAAGTAAATTTGCACCAACTTTCAAAGTATATTGCAAAGCAATTTCTTCAAGACGTAAATCCATTGTAACTTTGGCATAGTCTGTATCTTCGTTAACAGTTTTCAGTTCTTTGTAACGAATAACTTCTTCGCTCATTTGCGAAGAGATGTTTTCCATACGATTGCGGCGGGCAGCAAGTTGGGAAGTGAGATTATTTAACTTTTCGTTAGTATTTGCGAGTTCAGCTTGAAGATTGTTCAAAATATTAACTTCATCTTTTGAAAGGGCATCGGTTGGTTGACGCTGTGTTCCGTCTGAATTATATGCCAAAAGATTATAAACTTTGATAATATTTTCAAAAAATTCTACACCGCCCGAACCAAAAAGTTCATTAGCTGTAACATTAATTTTTTCAGTAGTTTTTGAATCTTTATTTATTAATCTATCTTCAAAATTTCCTTTGAAGTATATTTTAAGTCCTGATGGATTATTCTCAGTTGGCTCTTCTTGAACCAATTCAAATGGATAATTTGTTTTTTGAGGCGGTGTTGGAATAATGGAGTCAACAGTAGATTTAGTTCCAGAGAAAAGCAATTTCCCATTAAAATCAGCATTGGCGTCTTTCAAAATGTCTTCAAGAAGACCTTTTACATAAGTACCAAGCGAATATGAATTGCCAGAAGCACCAGAATGAGTTGCATCAACTGCAAGCTGACGAATTTCGCCAATTTTATCCGAAATTGCTTGTAGGCGATCTTCTGAGGCTGCCATTTCTCGAATTGATTGATCGATAATATATTTATATTTCTCATTTTCGCTTATTAGAAAATCCATATTCTTCACTCGCACAAGCTTTTCAGGAGCATCACTTAGATTAACGATGCTTTTACCAGTGGAGAGCCGGATTTCATTCTTGTATTTTTGATTTTGAATATTATCTAGATTTCTTAAATAAGAATTAACTGTAAGTCCGTTTGCTATACGCATAGCTATCGCTCCCTTTGCTAGCGACCTAAATTAATTACAGTCGAAAGCAAATCATTTGTAACATTTACTATTCGCGAGGCCGCTTCGAAAGCCTTCTGGAATCGTATAAGATTAACAGCTTCTTCGTCAGTATTGACACCAATAACCGATTCGCGTTGATTTGACAATTGTTCGGAAACAAGCCGTGTAGTGTCTTTACCAGTTGTAGCTTCTCTGCTTAATGAACCAATTTTCCCAATGAAAGCGGAATAGAATTCATAAGGACGTTGTCCATTAAGAAATTTGCTATCTTGTGCGATTCTGCCTATGGCAAGAGCAATTTCTGCATTACCGGGTGTGCCGGGAGTTTTGGAAAAAGGCAGATTTTCAGGAGAATTTTTTATATCATTGGAAATTTTTATTGTAGCAGCCGTTATTCTGCCTGTTGCTGGTTCGAAAAACAACCTTCCCGGCGGAGGTGATGTAGTATCTTTAAGTCCATAACCTCCAACAACCAGTTGATTTATTCTTTGAGCCAGAGTATCAACAAAATCGTCAAGTTGCTTAAATATTGAAAAGCTTTGACTTTCATTTGGATCCAAGGTTTCGTTGAAATGCTTTAAATTTGAAGCAAGAGTACCTGCTTGAGGATTTAGACGAGTTGCTAAATCTTTCGACTTATCGTAAATTTCGACCGCTATTGAAATTTCGCCACTTGCAGAATTATTTAAATCAACTCGACGCAATGTATTATAATTTGAACCTGTAATCAAATTGATACCATTTAAAAAAACATTTGCTGAACCATCTTGCTCGAAAGTAACTGAAACACCTGCTAATTTGGAAAGCTCCTCTAACTTAAGCTGACGCTGGTCAACATAAGTTTGTGCCTCTGTTTGCGAAATTGTTTTTGAATTAGCAATGTTTTTGTTTAGCTCTGCAACTTCGGCAATAAGTGAATTGATTTGATTAATATTCAAAGAAATTTCAGTTGCAAGTTCATTACGAGCTTCCGTAAGTTGCGAAGCAGTGCGATTTAATTTATCGACGAGAGTTTGGGCACGGCTGAGTATATTATCCCGCAAACCCATATCTTCTGGCTTAATTGCTAATTCTTCAAATGATGATAAAAAGCTTGTAAAATCATTTAATATATTAAGTTCGCTCGGTTCAGCCAAAACTGCTTCAATACGCTGGAAAACTTTCTCGTCGTTTTCGAATGTTGCGTGCCGAGAAATAGTCGAGCGTAGCTCACGGTCGAAAAATTCTTCACGAAAAGTGCGCAATTTTTCGGCAACTGCTCCAGTCCCCATAAACTGCCCATTACGGTAAACGGGTGAGCTTTCACTTAACACAGCAGAACGTCTTGAGTAACCAGCAGTGTTAACATTAGCTATGTTGTTGCTAGTAACTTCAATCCCAAAGCGTTGTGCAAGTAGTGCCCGCTTCCCTATTTCAAGAGCAGAAAATGACGACATTTTTCAGCCTTATAATATAAACAATTGCTGACCGTTGAGCAGACGGCGAAAATGCTCTGCATCTTCAATAATTTCGTTTGCTTGCCCAAGTTTCATTCTATTTGCTTTTTTCAAATTATCAATGCATTCCAAAAGAGCAAGTTCAGCCAAGAATGAATTTTTGTTCTTTGCCAATTTTGAACTTGAGCGATAACTCTCCTCAATATATTGAGAAATTTCCGAAACACTTTCTTTCAGTTTATTATCCAAAGCATAAATATCCATATCGGTTTTTGGCAAAGATTTGCGAAATTCTTGAATTTTTTGAGCAAGTTCGTTTGCTTTTTTCCAAAGCAAAGTTTCCTCGATGTTTTTTGTTGTGCTCATAGTTGACTCCTTTCAATTTAATTACATCCTTGTAAACACAATAAGTGTTCCAGAGTTAAATTTTGACATTGCAAACGTAATTATTCCCGTTCGAAAGTATGCTTAACATATTAGAAACACTGGACTTAGCGCGGTTTGCAAGAACTCTGTTGGTTAGATTAAGTTCTTGTAGAATATTAACCAGATTGGCTAAATTTTTCTTCAATTTTCTGATTTCCTTTATTTCATTTCCTGAAAATTGTTTTTCGATGGATGATAATTTTATTTTCAAAGCTTCGCTGCGTGATATATTTAGCCACGACATAAGATATGCAATTCTCTGCTCTTCTGCTTGGCGCAAGCTTTTAGCAAGTTCTTCTTGAAATGAAGTAATTTCCTCAAGTTCTTTTATATTGAATTTTACTAATGCAACTTTTTGGCGTTCGGCAAGACGTATCATCTCTTGCAAAAGTTGCTGTTCGAATTGTAGAAAATTGAACAGTTTGGCTAACATTTTAACCACTCCATTGGTTTATTTTCAAATTTTCGTCCTATTTTAAGCCGATTCTTTATTAAAAATATCGGCATATCTCATTACTTTTTTAATGTATTGCTGCGTTTCAGGGAAAGGCGGTATATCACCATATTTCATAACATTTCTTGGTCCTGCATTATACGCAGCCAAAGCAAGCTGAAAATTACCACCGAAAGTATCCAGCATTTGACGCAAATACTTTGTGCCACCCATTATATTTTGATAAGGTTCGAATGGATTACGAACTCCGAGTTCGGTGGCTGTGCCATCCATAAGCTGCATAAGACCTTTTGCACCAACTGGTGATCGAGCCGTCTCGATACCTGCAGACTCAGTTGTAATAACAGCTTTAATTATGTTTTCCGGAATATTAAATTTTTTGGACGCTTCACTTATAATTTTTGAATAATTCGATAGTCTTTTGTTTACTCTATCAATAAAGTTTCCAGTTGAATTTATATTGTTTTCAAGAATTTTCTTGGGATAATCCAAATTTTGATTAATTGAAGTGGGAACGTTAGACGGTAAGTGTTGAACACTCATAGCTGGCAGACTTTCGCCTGTAAAATTCTGATAAATTGCATCGGCAATACCTATTCCCTTCCCGATTTTCGCAACTTCTTCTGAAAAAAGCATATCGGCGTAGCTTTCGAGAGTGTCTGCACCGAAGCCGATATCGCTTTCGTTATCCTCATTTTTGCTTAGCATTGCTTGTTTCATTTGTTTTAACATTAGATTTATAAAAATAGCTTCGAAACCACGTGATGCTTTTGCAAAACCTGCTTTATCTTCTTTTGATAGATTTTTTCTATCGGATTTTGCCGTTGGAATGTTTTTGTATTCGTCAATTTTGTTTTGCAAAATTGATGAATTATTTAGTGTGTTATCGTAAAGTGTGCTTTCCATAGTTGCACCTATTGAATAATCAACTCACCTTGAAGAGAACCTGCTTCTTTGAGAGCTTGGAAAATAGCAATTAGATCTCGTGGTTTCACTTGCAATAAATTTAATGCATCGGCAATATCTTGAACAGTAGCACCACGAACAACAAGAGCTGTAGCAGCTCGCATTTCTTCTTCTGTTTTGATTTCAGCTGTTTCTGCAATTTGAGGAGGTCTTATTGTAAATGGGGCTGGCTGAGGCACTAAAACTTGCTTTTGAATTTGGATTTCCAAACCACTATGAGCAACAACTGCTGGTAATAGCTGGACATTTCCACCAACTACAACTGTTCCAGTTCTCTCATTAATCACAACACGAGCAACAGGATCAGCCGTCACATTAAGTCCTTCAATTTGTGCTATAAAACCAAAAATTTGTGCTTGAGTTAACCCTACTGGTAGTTGAACCTGAACGCTCCCGGCATCAACTGGAGTTGCTGTGCCATTAAGTCCAGGCGAAACATTTATAGCATCTGCAATTCTTTGAGCAGTAGTAAAATCAGGCTCTCGAAGTGTAACAATTATCGAATTATTATTAATAAAGTTTGAATTAATGTTTTTCTCTAAAATTAATCCATTAGGAACACGTCCGCTTGTTGTTACATTTTTACCAAGACGAGAGCCAAATGCATTATAATCATAACCTCCAACTGATAGCGGACCTTGAGCCATACCAATTATTTCACCTGTCGATAATGAAAGCGGTGTCATAAGCAATACTCCACCTTGAAGTGAAGAGGCATCACCTATTGATGAAACCTGCACATCGACTTTTGTCCCAGCAGCTGCAAAAGCTGGAATGTTTGCTGTAACCATAACTGCTGCAACATTGCGCGTTCGGGGATTTATCGATGGCGGAGTAAGTCCAAAACGTTTCAGCATATTCACAACAGATTGCACTGTAAAAGATGCTTGTGGATTATCACCTGTTTGATTGAGACCAGTTACAAGTCCATAGCCAATCGCTTGAACACTTCCAGCACCCTGTATTGTGGCTATATCTTTAACTCTTGCTGCAATACCACTTTCATAAAACAAGCAAAACGTAGTAAATATAAGCAATATTTTTAAGTACGTTTTCATATTATTTAAAATAAAATTCTCAAAAATTTAGTAATTAAGCCTGGTTCCTGTGTTTTAGAAACCGTACCATCACCTTCAATAAGTAAAGTTAGATCCATTATATTATAAGAATAAACGCTGTTATCGGAGTTTACATCAACTGGACGCACAATTCCGCGAATTGTGATAGTTTGAGTTTCGCCATTAACTTTGGTTGTGCGTTTTCCTTCAATTAGCAAATTGCCATTTGGTTGAACCTGAATAACTCTGGCGCTAAGTCGAGAACGAATTTTTTCGTTACGTGTAGTTCTGCCAGAACCACGGAAATTGTTGTTTGAATTAATGTTACCGCTTATGTTAGTATTAGAAGTACCAGTCGATAAGCCAACACCAGCACCTAAGCTTGTAGTTTTATCTTCGTTTGTAGTAGCATTATTATCAGCTTGAGTATCTTCGACTATATAAACCATTATTGCGTCATCAACTTGGAAAGCTTTAACATCGGAAAAAAGTGAACGCAAGCTTTGTTCTTGTGGTTTAAATTGAGCTTGAACATTCATTGTCAGTATTACTGATAATATAAGAATTAACTTTTTCATAATTATCTCAAAACAGTTGATTGTGAATTTGTTATTAAAACTTCACCATTTGAACTAACAGTTCCTACAAGTACGACATTGCTTTGATTATTACGTTTAACACGCACTATATCGCCTTCTCCACCATCTTGCAATGCAGTGCCAAGCGTTTTAATTACAACTGCACCAGATTGTGCAATGATTGTAACAACCTGTCCCTTTTTTATGAGTATCTGACTTGACAAGTCTTGTAATTTAATTGGACTATTTTTTGGAATACCGTTTCGAACAACTTTACCAATTATTGAATTATCTTTTGCGAGTTCATTTTCGTTGTAATTTGATATATCAAGTCGTTTATACGCAATATCGTTAGGATTTAAAATTTCACCAATACGAATGACTCTTTTAGCAATTGGCAATGTAAGATATTTAGAAATTTTCACTCTAATTTGTTCAGTTGTAATCAGCTTTTCATCTTTATAGAAGTCAATCCATACAAATCCCAATCCTTTAAAATCACTAAAATTATGTCTTAAGTTTGCTTTAATAGAGTTTTCAGCAAATGAAATCGGCTTTATATTTTGAACAATTTGAATTTCAATATCATCTGTTGTTTGTGATTTAAGGAATGCAATGATAGCATTTTCAATCCTTTCGCTGGAAAATGTTGATTGTGCAGAAATTTTAATGGTAAAAATTGAAAAAAAAGATATTAAAAGCAATATTTTAGAAATCTTTGTCATCATTATTACCGTTTTAAATTAACAGCTGTCGATAAAATATCATCAGCAGTTTTAACAGATTTAGAGTTTAGTTCATAAGCACGTTGGGCTGTAATCATATTAACCATTTCTTCAACAATATCAACATTTGCACTTTCTAAATGATATTGGATGATATCACCCGTATTGTTAGTTCCAGGAATTTCAAAAAAAGCGCGCCCCGAAGCTGGCGTTTCTTCGTAAAAATTATCACCAACTGATTTTAAACCAGCAGGATTAATGAAGCGAGCAAGTTCGATCTGACCTAAAACAGTTGCATCAGTGGAATTTTCGGTTAGAATGCTTACAACTCCATCGCGTGAAATTTGCACTTCAATAGCATCAGATGGAATTGTGAAACCTGGATCGAGTGCATACCCTTGAGAAGTAACAATTTGCCCGTTTCTATCGAGCTGGAAAGAACCATCACGAGTATAAACCAGACTGCTATCAGGTTTGCGAACGACGAAAAAACCCTCGCCGTTTATTGCCAAATCCAAAGGATTATTTGTGGAGGTTAGATCACCTTGTCGAAAAATCTTTGTAGTGGATACAATTTCTGTTCCAGAACCAATTTGCACTTCATTCAGTGGTTCAACTCCGCTTCGAGCAACGTTACCAGCGGGACGCAGTGTCTCGTAAAGTAGATCTTGAAATTCTGGACGAACTTTTTTAAAACCAGTCGTATTGACATTTGCGATATTATTTGCGATAATTTCTACATACCGTTGCTGAGCGGTAAGCCCAGTGGATGCGGTTCTTAATGTCTTATCCATTTTTTAACATCCTTGTTTATTTTACTATTGATATCTTCCTAATGCGATACTTTTGTCGAGTGTGCTATCATTTGTTGCTATAACTTTACTTCCTGCTTCGAACATTCTTTGTAGCTCGATTAGCTCGACCATTTCTTTTACAACGTTTACATTCGAGCCTTCAATCCATCCTTGTTTGATAACAACTTTATCAGGATCCACAGGTTCAACATCAGCCATCCATTTTGCTATGAAGTGTTGATTTGAGATTCGCTGAATAGTGTTGTTATCTTGAGGTTTGGCGATGATTATGGTGCCAATATCTTTATTGTTTGCGAAAACGTGTCCGTTTTCGGTAATTTTAATTTCAACAGATTTGAAATCAGTAGTGCCTTCCTTTGAAACTAAAAATTCTTTTGGTATGACCAAATCACCGCCATAACCTTGTAATTTTTTGCCATCCTTGGCAATAATTTCACCTTCCGTGTTTATTGTAAAATTTCCTGCTCGAGTTAGATAGTCCTTACCTTCCAAGTCTTTTAGAACAAAGAAACCTTCACCTTGGATTGCTAAATCCAGCGGATTATCAGTTTGCTGATAATTGCCAGCCTCGAACACCGTATAAGAACCGATTGGGGGATCGTTTTGTTCTGCATCACCTTTCACATTATAAAAATTGGCTCTTGCATCGATCAAATTTCTTTCAAATACACCTTGACGTTTAAAGCCTGCTGTATTTGCATTTGCCATATTATTGGCTGTAACCTCAAGTCGGGTTTGCTGATTAAGCATTCCCAACGCTGCTGTAAAAAATTCCTTCAACATTTTTCGTTCATCCTGAATTTCAAATTTTATTCAACAATGATTATGCCATCAAGAAATATGATTAACGGACTAAAGCAATATTTTATCTAAGTTGATTATTTTAAAGAAAGTTAGAGTTGATTTAATTTAAGAAGATAAGCGTTTAATATTCTACATTATAAAACTTTATGCTGAAAATTAACCACCAATTATAATAATAACCAACAATTAATTTTCTATTAAAGTTGTAGGTAGTTTTAAATAGAAGGTTGAACCTTCGCCGAGTTTGCTTTCTACGCGAATTGATCCTTTATTGATTTTTGAAAATTCATTACATAGCACAAGTCCAAGTCCAGTACCTGTCTCGTTTGCTGTACCAAGAGATGAATTATAGTTATCGATTTTAAACAAACCATCGATAGTAGCTTCATCCATACCAATGTAGCTCAGTTGGTCTAGAGCACCTGCCTTACAAGCAGGGGGTCGGGGGTTCGACTCCCTCCGCGCCCACCACCTCAATGCAGAAATGGCGGAACTGGTAGACGCGCTGGACTCAAAATCCAGTGGCCCTTAAAGCCGTGAGGGTTCGAGTCCCTCTTTCTGCACATCTTCTATGTATGTAATTCACAACTAGTATATATGTTTTTTCTTTGATTAAAAAATAGTCAAATAACGTTCAAAAATAATAAATTTGTAAGCAAATCACAATTTTATTTTATGATTTGCTTACATTTTTTTGAACTTTATTTAAGTGTATTTTTCTTAAGAGTTTTTTAGAATTACACATCAGTAAACATAAGTGTATATATATCATATACTTATAAAAATACATCTCTGTGTAAATTAGTGTAATGGTTACACATTGCTATGCATAAGTCTATATAATACAATGATTTACTAAAAAACATCTCTTACACATTTAAAAAGTGTAATAGATGTGTATCTGTAAAGTATTGAAATATAATGACTTATCAAGAATTTTGTGTAATGGTTACACAAAATTACACAGAGATGTATCGAGCTAAATTATTGCATTATAAAGACTTACTGAAAATTTTGTGTAATTTGTAAAAAAATCTAAGGAAGTTATTTCCTAAAATACTTTCCGTTTTTTAGGTAAATTCTTTTTTCGGCAATCAATTTGTCTATTCTGTTATATGCGGTTTTGCTACTAACCTTAAATTTGCTGACAATGAGTTTTTTTAATTCGGCACGAGTTAAACCAGATTCGTCGAGCAAAGATAGAGCTTGTAAATAGCCATCAAAATGGGCTTCGATTTCCAGATGTTTGGCTTCGCTGCATTCACCTAAATTATAGAAACTGAATTTTCCAATATCAGCAGTTAGCATCAAATCATACACTTGTCCGCTTTCGCCGAAGGAATTTTTAAGCACTTTCAAATACCTTGAGTTTTTATTGTTGTTGCTGGCACCTAAACCGAGAATTAAAGAAAAAGCTCCCAGAAGCGTTGTCGAGCCCAAGACATATTCTAATTCCATTGGTTGAGTTTTAGGAATAGATTTAGACATATGCCCCAAAACTAAAATTGTGTAGTCGTAATTTTTCTGCAAATCGTGAAGTTTATTGAT
>Ga0308390_1000132_pt1 | contig 57067 bp, 40 predicted proteins | sample Hotspr2Sample149_FD_202358 | JGI IMG/M metagenome (GOLD analysis project Ga0308390, IMG submission 202358) | Hot spring phototrophic mat microbial communities from Mushroom Spring, Yellowstone National Park, Wyoming, United States - 20040719_149 ...
TTCTGGCGAACGACGGCCTCCGGTCGCGGCTCCGAATCCATGCCACAGCGCCTTCAGAGCCGCGAGCGCAGCGGCGCACCAGCGCCGCGAGAGCGAGCGGTTATCAGCGCGGCGGCTCCTGAATCCCGTATCCGGACCCCGCTGCACCCCTGCGCACCGCGCCCCCATGCGACTGAACCGGCGGGCAGGGTCTCTGGCGCGCTGCCCGGACTACAGCGGGGGCGCAGCCAGGCGGACGGCCCGCTCGAATTCGTCCAGGGCGCCGGCGAAGAAGTGGTCGCGCGCCTCGATCCATTCCAGCCGCTTCGGCCCCCACAGCCGGTCGTAGAGCCGCTGGAACTCCTCACGCGGCGCAAACTCATCTTGCGTGGACTGCACAAACACGCGCAACAGCGGGCAGCGGTCCAGCAGGCTGTACTGGCGGTAAACCGTCGGAAAGCCGGCCAGGATCAGCCGCCGCGCGCCCTCCCAGCACTGAAGGGCGATGCGGGAGCCGAAGCTGAAACCGGCAATGACCAACGGCAGGCCCGGGTAACGCTCCGTCAGGAAGTCGCGCGCGGCGCGCGCGTCATCGGCCTCGCCGGCGCCATGGTCGTGCACGCCCTCGCTCAGGTGCACGCCGCGGAAGTTGAAGCGCAGCGTGACGGCGCCCTCGCTGCGCAGCCCGCGAGCCATGCGGTAAACCACCTTGTTGTGCATCGTCCCGCCGCCAAGCGGGTGGGGATGCAGCACCAGCGCAGCGAAACGCGGCGCCCCTGACGCCGGCTCCTCGAGCAGCGCCTCCAGCCGTCCGGCCGGGCCGGGCACGAACAGCGTTTCGATGCGGCGGGCCATGGCTCAGTTCGTCCGGTAGTTGGTGAACTGCATGTCGATGCCGAAATCGCGGGCGCGCAGCATGGCGATGATTTCCTGGAGCGTGTCCCGGTCCTTGCCCGAGACGCGGACGAAATCCCCCTGGATCGACGCCTGCACCTTCTTCTTCGTCTCCTTGATCGCCTTGACGATTTCCCGCGCCTTTTCCACGGGGATCCCCTGTTGCAGGGAAATTTCCTGCCGCACCGAGCCGCCGGCCGCCGGCTGGACGTCCCCGTAAGACAGCGCTTTCAGCGGCACGCCGCGCCGGACGAGCTTGCCCTGCAAAATCTCGAGCACCGCTTTCAGATGGAAATCATCCGAACTGGAAACGACAATTTTGTGCTCTTTTTCAATCAATTCGATTTGACTTTTCGTGCCTTTCAGATCGTAACGCTGGCTGATTTCCTTCGTCGCCTGCTGGATGGCGTTGACGACCTCCGGCATTTCCACTTTGGACACGATGTCGAAGCTGTTGTCTGGCATGAAAACCCTCTCCCTGGCGCCCGCCCGGCCGGGGCCGCCGTCAATGTCCGAGAGCGATCAGGATTTTCTCGCTGATCTCCTCGACCAGCGTGGGCAAAGACCGGTCCAGGGCCAGCGTGACGGCGGCGCGCACGGCCTCCGGATCGATTTCCGGCCTCGCCGGCGCGGCGGCCTCCGCGCGGGGCGGCTCCGGCGGCGGCGGGGCCGGCACGCTCTCGGCGAACAGTCCGCGCGCGAAGCGGGCGCGGTCGATGAGCGGGCGGATCGTCTCGAGCACGACCGAGGCCTCGAAGGGCTTCTTCAGCACCGCGTCGCAGCCCGCGCGCCGCGCCTCCTCTTCATCGACGGGCTCGAGCAGCCCGGCAATCAGCACCACGCCCGCGTGACGGTGCGTTTCGTGCCGCTTGATATAACGGCAAAGTTCATACCCGGACCGTTGCGGCAGGAACACGTCGGCGAGCACCAGGTCCGGCTGCACCTCGTCCAGCCGGGCGATGGCCGTCTCGCCATCGACCACCGTGACGACCTCGTAGCCCTCCTCGCGGAGAATGCGCTCGCCCATCCGCTGTGCGTGCGGGCTGTCGTCGGCAAGCAGGACGCGGACCGGGACCTGCACCGGGCTACTTCTTCTCCTTGCCGTTCGTCTTCGGCTGTTTGGCGGGCTTGCTGTTCTTCGGCGCCTTCCCGCCGCTCTTGCCCGCCGCCGGCGAGCCGGCTTCCGGCTTCGCGGCCGCAGCGGCTTCCGGCTTCGCGGCCGCAGCGGCGCCGCCCTGCTGCGAGCCCTGCCGCGCGTCGGGCAGCTTGTCAAGCGCCGTGTTGGAAGCGGGCACTTCGGTCGAAATCGTCACATCGGTCACGCCGCTCTCGCCGCCCGCAGCCACCGGCACCGTCGGCGGGATCGTGGGCCGGAGCCGCTCCATCGCCGGCTGTCCGCTCTTGGCCGCGCGGCTCACGTCGGGCGACTTGGAGAACGGCCCCCACATCTTCGCCCACATGCTTTTCTTCGTGGCGTTCTCCAGCTCGTACTTCATCCGCGCGTAGGCCACAGGGTCGGGTTCGGGGATCTCGGCCTCCATCTGTTCAAGCTTCTGTTTGGCCTGTTCGACCAGCGGGCTCAGCGGGTACTCGCGCACCAGCCGCTGGTAGGCGGCGATGCCCTTCTGGCGGAACCGCGGCCCCATGCGCAGATAGCTGTCGCCCAGCCGCCACAGCGCCTGGTCGGCGCCGCTGTACAACGGGTAGTGGTCCGTGAGAGCCTGGAGCCGGTTGGAAGCGGCGCCCAACGATCCCTTCTGGTGATAAAACGCGCCGACGCGGTACTCGCCCTCGCTCAACACCTCCTGGATCTCGCGCAGCTTCTGGGCGGCGATAGGGGCGAAGCGCGAATTCGGAAACTGCGTCAGCACCTGCCGGCATTCTTCCTCGGCGCGCAGCGCGTGCGTGGCGTCGCGGTCGGGCTTTTCCATCTGCTTGTAGTGGATCTCGCAGATCTTCATCTGCGCCTCGGCCGACTCCTCGAGCGTCGGGTAGAACAGGATGAAGTCCTTGTACTCGGCCTCGGCCTGCGCCAGCGCGTGCGAGCCGCCCTCGCGCATCCACGAGTCGGCGATGGCGAGCTTGGCCTTGGCCAGATACTCGCTCGTGTCGTAGGTGTTCATCAGGGTGTTCAGCGTCAGCCGCGCCACCTCGTAGCGGCCCTTTTCGATGTCCTTGATGGCCTTGTCGAAAAGAACCTTGTCCGGCTGCTGCGTGTCCCTGGTGATCGGGTTTTCGTATTTCTTCCCGCGGCAGCCGCCCAGAAACAGGACAGCGGCGGCCGCCAGGGCCAGCCATGCCTGCCGCATGCGCCATCCGGTCATATTCGCCATCACCTCGTCGGTTCAGATTCCCGCGTGCGCGCCGCAGAGGCTCAGGCCCGGCGCGCCAGCGCGGCTTCCGCCGCCTGCCGCATGGCCGCCAGAGCCTGGCCGGGATCGGAAGCGCCCAGGACGCTTGTGCCGGCGACCACCCAGTCGACGCCGGCCTCTGCCACTACTCCTACATTATCCAACGTCACGCCGCCGTCGATCTCGATGGCGAAATCCAGGCCCAGCCGCGAGCGCCACTGGCGCAGCGCGCGCACCTTGTCGAGCACGTACGGGATGAACTTCTGCCCGCCGTAGCCCGGGTTGACGCTCATCAGCAGCACGTAGTCAACAAGCGGCAGGACGTGCTCCAGCGCGGCCAGCGGCGTGGCCGGGTTCAGCACCGCGCCGGCCCTGGCCCCTTCGGACTGGATCAGCCGCAGCGTCCGGTCGATGTGCGGGCAGGCCTCCACGTGCACCGACACCAGGTCCGCGCCCGCCTCGATGAACCGCGCCGCGTAAGAGTCGGCGTCGGAGATCATCAGGTGCACGTCGAACAGCAGCCGTGTCCTCTTCCGCAGGGACTCGAGCACCGGCAGCCCGAACGAGATGTTCGGCACGAAGCGGCCGTCCATCACGTCGAAGTGCAGCATCCGCGCGCCGGCCGCGGCCACCTGGTCGATCTGCTCGCCAAGCCGCGCAAAATCGCCGGCCAGCAGAGAGGGAAGGATCTCGATCATCAGCAGGCAATTTCACTCTATCACGGCGGCGAAGAATCCATCGCCGGCGTCGATGCCCGGCACGCGCAGCATCGTGCTGCGGACGCGCGCGCCGGCGATGCGCTCCACGACGTCCTCATTCTCCTCCGCTTCCAGCGAGCAGGTCGAATACACCAGCCGCCCGCCGGGCCGCAGGCACCGGAGCGCCTCGCGCAGGATCGCCTGCTGCCTCGCCGCCTGGCGGCGGATCTCTTCCGGGGTGAGGCGCCAGCGGATTTCCGGGTTGCGCGCCAGCGTGCCGGTGCCCGTGCACGGGGCGTCGACGAGAATCTTGTCGAACACCGCGCCGAACGGCAGGCCAAGCGAGGCGTCGGCCTGCACGCGCGGGCACGGCGCCAGCAGCGCGCGCAGCCGGGCGAGGCTCGCGTCGCAGGCGACGGCGCGCACGCCGGCTTCCATCGCCTGGAGCGTCTTGTTGCCGGGCGCCGCGCAGACGTCGAGGAATCTCTCGCCGGGCCGCAGCTCCAGCAGCGGGACGATGGCCTGCGAGCCCTCGTCCATCGGACGTCCGCCGCGCAGCGCGAGCGGCGGCTCCTCCAGCCCGTAGCGGGCCGCCGCGCGCGCGGCCTGCTCGCCCAGCCGCCGCTTCCACCGCTCCAGCAGCCAGGCGGGCATCGAGTATTCGATCTCCTCCGACGGCCACGCCGCGGGCAGCGGCGGCAGCCGCCGCAGCACGGCGTTGACGAAGCCGGCCGCCGATCCAATGCCCGCGCGCCGCACCAGCTCTACGCTTTCCGAAACCGCGGCGTGCGGCGGAACGCGCTCCAGAAAGCGCAACTGGAAGGCGCCCATGCGGAGCGCGCGCCGCACGGCCGCATCCAGCCGCGCCGCCGGGCGCGAGGAGCGCTGCCCGATCAGCCAGTCCAGTTGCGCCTGCCGGCGCAGCACGCCGTAGACGATCTGCGTCGCCAGCGCAGCGTCCCGGCTGTCCAGCCCCGCGGTCTTCTCGCGCAGGGCGGCATCGGATTTGGCGCCGCGCTCCACCAGGGCGAGAACGTCGAAAGCGGCTCGGCGGGCTGGACTCACAGTCACTACAATAAGAATTTGGAGCTCGAAAAAGCCATCCTGCGGCGCGTCGGGGAGGCGGTCGCCCGGTTCGGAATGATCCGCGCCGGCGACCGCGTCGCTGTCGGCTTTTCCGGCGGCAAGGACTCTTTCACGCTTCTCTCCGCTCTGCTGGCCCTGCAACGCCGCGCCCCGGTGCGCTTCGAGGTCCGCGCATTCACCATCGATCAGGGCAAGTTCCTGGCCCCGGTGGAGCCGTTCCGCGAATGGATGCGCGAGCACGGCGTCGAATGGGTCCTCCGCGCCGACAACCCCTCGCTGCGGCTTCTCGAGGAACAGCCGGGCCACGGGTGCGACCTGTGCAGCCGCTTCCGGCGGCGCGCCGTTTATGCGCTGGCGCGCGAGCTGGGCGCCAACGTGATCGCGCTCGGCCACACGGCGGACGATTTCTGCGAGTCGCTCCTGCGCAACGCCATGTTCACCGGCAGGCTGGCCGCGCTGCCGCCGGTCACCGTTTCGCGCAAAGGCGAGTTCCGCCTCATCCGCCCGCTCGTCTACGTGACGGAAGATCTGACCACGGCCTGGGCCGAGGCTTCCGGCGCTCCGGTGATCCCCTGCGGCTGTTCGATGAAAACCGGCACGGTGCGCCGCGGGCTGAGGCAGATGCTTGCGGAACTCGAAAAAGAGCACCCGCATCTGAAGTCGACGCTGCTGCATGCCATGGAGAACGTCGACACGAGCCGGCTGCTCGATCTCCGCTTCTTTGAACCGGCCCGGGAGGAGGGCGCGGCAGGCGCGCCGCTGCCATTGCTCGATGAGCCCGCATTCACCGATTTGTAAAGGACCGGACGTTGACCCGGGACACAGCGTGTCTGCGATAATTCGGTTTCCGGCGCCCGTCCGCCCCGGCGCGCGGCGGCACGGCCGAAGACAGGAATGCCTATGAGGCTGCTTCCACGCACGGAAAAGTTCTTCCATTTTTTTGTCGAGCAGGCCAGCCTGATCCACGAAGCCGCGCAAACCTTCCGCAAGGCTGCCGAAAACGGCGCCTCCGCCATGCATGAAGCCGAAGTGGCCATCGCGCGGCTGGAACAAAAAGGCGACGAGATCATCCACGAGGTCTTCACGCGGCTCAACCAGACCTTCATCACGCCGATCGATCCCGAGGATATCCACTCCCTGGCCTCGCATCTCGACGACGTGCTGGACGCGCTGGAGGAGGCGGTGCACCGCATCGTCGCCTACAGGATCGGCAGGATCCCGCCGCCGATGCTGGAGGTGAGCCGGATCATCGAGAGTTGCGCCGCGGTGCTTCAGAAGGCCTTCATCGCCCTCGGGGAAGACAGGCCCCTGCTTGAGCACGCCATCGAGGTCAACCGGCTCGAGGACCAGGCCGACCACGTCATCCGGGCGGCGGTCGCCGACCTGTTCGAGCAGGAGAAGGACCCGATTGCGCTGATCAAGCTGAAGGAGATCTACGAGTATCTCGAAGCGACCACGGATTATTGCGAGGACGTCGCCGACGCGCTGCAAAACGTGATTGTCAAGAACGGCTGACGAACCCGGTCATGGATTCCACTTTCCTGCTGGTCTCCTTCATCGTCCTCGTCGCTCTCATCTTCGATTTCATCAACGGTTTTCACGACGCCGCCAACTCGGTGGCAACGATCGTCGCCACGCGGGTGCTGACGCCCTTCCAGGCGGTGCTTTGGGCCGCCTTCTGGAACTTCATCGCCGCCATTCCCCTGCTGTTTTTTCACGAGGCGGGCGTGGCCAAGACGGTGGGCGCGGGGATGGTGGACATCAGCCTGGTCACCGAGATGGTGGTGCTGAGCGGGCTGATCGGGGCGATCTTCTGGAACCTGCTCACCTGGTACTACGGGTTGCCGTCCAGCTCCTCGCACGCGCTCATCGGCGGCTACGCGGGCGCGGCGATGGCGAAGGTCGGCCTCACGCGCGGCCCCGGCTCGGCGCTGGAGGCGATCATCCCCTCGGGGTGGCTCACAACAATTCTGTTTATTTTTGTCGCGCCCCTGATCGGCCTGGCCCTCGGCTACCTCCTGATGGTGATCATCTTCTGGCTCTTCCGCGGCTCCTCGCCGCGCCGCATGGACCGCTGGTTCCGCCGCCTCCAGCTGGTCTCCTCCGGGCTGTTCAGCTACTCCCACGGCGCCAACGACGCGCAGAAGACCATGGGCATCATCACCAGCGTGCTGGTGGCGGCGGGATATCTCGCCCGGTTTGACGTGCAGTGGTGGGTGGTGCTGTCGGCGCACGCGGCCATCGCGCTCGGCACGCTCAGCGGCGGCTGGCGCATCGTGCACACCATGGGCGCGCGGCTGACGCGGCTCAAGCCCCGCGGCGGCTTTTGCGCGGAGACGGCCGGCGCCATCGCCATCCTGTTCCCCACTTACCTGAAAGTCCCCGTCTCCACCACGCACGTCATCACCGGCGCCATCGCCGGCGTCGGCTCCATCCAGCGGCTGAAGGCCGTCCGCTGGGGGCTGGCCACCAACATTCTCTGGGCGTGGGTCCTCACCATTCCCATGTCGGCGCTTGTGGGCGCGTTCAGCTTTCTGCTGATTCACTGGGCCACCGGGAGAATCTGACGCCCATGCGCAGGCGTCCGCGCACCATCCGCAGTCCGCTGTTCCGCAAGATCCTCGGTGGCGCGGCGCTGCTCGTGTTCGCCATGGGAGGCCTGTCGGACCTGCTGATGTCCCGCTACACGCAGGAGCGCGAGGAGAGCGCGGTGCGGCGCAGCCTCGAGGCCTCGGTGCGCCTTCTGGCGCGGGAGCTGGCCGGCAAGCCGCTCGCGGAGCTGGCCGAATGGGTGCGCCAGACCGACCGCCTTCTCGGCGTGCGGGTGACGGTAGTCGCGGGCGACGGCAGCGTTCTGGCGGAATCCCGAAGGCAGCCGGAGTCGATGGAAAATCACGCCCACCGCCCCGAAATTGAAGCCGCGGTGCGCACCGGGCTGGGCGCGGCCAAGCGCCACAGCAACAGCGTGAACATGGATTTTCTCTACTTGGCCGCGCCCGCGCGCCTCTCCACCGGCGAGCCGGCCATCCTGCGCGTCGCCGCGCCGCTGGAGACCATCGAGAGCGCCGTGCGGGCCAACCGCTGGCGGATCCTGCGCGCCACGCTGGCGCTGGCCTTCCTGGTGTTGGTGGCCGCGCATTTCTTCACCCGCTCCCTCACGCAGCGCATCCACCGCATCCAGGAAGCGGCCGAAGACCTCGCTTCCGGCCGCTTCACCGAAAACCCGCCCATGCTCGATTCGGGCCAGGACGAGCTGGGGGCACTGGCCGCCTCCCTGCACCGCATGGCGGGCAACCTGCTGGAAATGGTCGAACTCGTGCGCGCCGAATCCGCCCGCCGCGATGCCATTCTGTCCAGCATGCGCGAGGGCGTGCTGGCCGTGGACGCCTCCTTGCGCATCACCTTCTGCAACCAGGCGTTCCTCGACGCCGTCGCTGCCGGGCAGGCGCCCGGAGAGGGAACCCCGCTCGAACAGGTGGCGCCCGACGGCCCGCTGCTCGATTCCCTGTTGCAGGTGCTCGAGCGCGGCGAGACGGTGCGCACCAAGATTTCGCTGGCTTCCTCGCCGGGCCGCAGCTACGAGCTCTACGCCAAGCCGCTCGAACTCAACCGCCAGAAGGGCGCGCTCGCGATCCTGCACGACGTGACGGAAATCGAGCGGCTCGAACGCGTGCGCCGGGACTTCGTCGCCAACGTCTCCCACGAGCTGCGCACGCCGCTCACCGCCATCCGCGGCTATGCGGAAACGCTGCTCGACGGCGCCATCGACGACGCCGAACACAACCGCAAGTTTCTCGAGGTGATCCGGTCGAACGCGATCCGCCTGACCAACATCGCCTCGGACCTGCTCGTGCTTTCCGAGCTGGAACAGCACCGCCCGTTGCAGGAGCCGGCCGAACCGGTCCCCGTGCAGCCGGTCATCGAGTCCGCCATCCGCACCGTCGAATCGGCCGCGCGGCTGCGGCAGATCCGCATCACCGCCGAGCCGGCCGATTATTGCGTGCGCGCCCTGCGCTTCCGCCTCGAACAGGCGCTCGTCAACCTGGTCGACAACGCCGTGAAGTTCAGCCCGCCGGGCACGGAGGTCCGCATCGCGTGCAACCGCACGGACGGCGGGATGGTGGAGATCCACGTCATCGACCAGGGCATTGGCATCCCCGAGGCCGACCTGCCGCGGATCTTCGAGCGGTTCTACCGCGTGGACAAGGCGCGCTCGCGCGAGGCGGGCGGCACCGGGCTCGGGCTGTCCATCGTGAAGCACATCGCCGAGCTGTTCGGCGGCAGCGTGCGGGTGAAGAGCCGGCTCAACGAGGGCTCCACCTTCACGCTGTGCTTCCCCGCGGCATGAACGACTGCATTCTGCAAGCCGCGCTCCGGCCCACGGAGGTACCCTGAAAGTATTCATGCGGCTTGGCATCGACTTCGGCACCACCCGCATCGTGGCGGCGGCCGCCGACCGCGGCAACTTCCCCGTGGTGTCCTTCGAGTGCCCTGACGGAGCGGCCCGCGAGTGGGCGCCGCCGCTCATCGCCGTCCAGGAAGGGCGCCGCCTTTACGGGTGGGACGCCTGGGCCGCGCAGGGCGCCGAAGGCGTCACCGTCATCCGCTCCATCAAGCGCGTGCTGTCGGCTTCGGGCCCGGAAACGCTGGTCGAGCTGGCCGGACAGACCGTGCGGCTGGCCACGCTGCTCGAGGAGCTGCTCGCGTGGCTGAGGCACGCTCTGCTTGAGCGGTCCTCGCTGCCCCGGCGCGGCGCGGACTCGCTGGAAGTCCTGCTGGGCGTGCCCGCCAACGCCAATTCCAACCAGCGCTTCCTCACCGCCGAATCCTTCCGCGCCGCCGGCTTCCGCGTGCTCGGACTGCTGAACGAGCCGTCGGCCGCCAGCATCGAATACACGCACCGCATGGGGCTGGAAGGCCAGACCATCCCCCAGAGGATTCTCGTCTACGATCTCGGCGGCGGCACCTTTGACGCCTCGCTCGTCTACCGCGACGGCAACACGCACATCGTCGAGGCCACCGAAAGCATCCCCACGCTCGGCGGCGACGACTTCGACGACGTGCTGGCCTCGCTTGCGCTCGACAAGGCCGGGCTTTCGGCCGAGCGCGACTCGCTAACCCAGGCCGAGGAATTCCTGCTGCTGGAGGAATGCCGCGAAAAGAAGGAGTCGCTGCACCCGAACACGCGCCGCCTGATGATTGATCTCGACCGCGTGCGGCCGGGATGGCCCGTCACCGCCGTGCCCGTTGCCGAGTATTACGAGCAGCTCGCTCCCCTGATCGAAGAGACCCTCCATGCCACCGAGGACCTGCTGGAGCGCGCCCCGCAAACCGTGCCCGTGACGCTCTACATCACCGGCGGCGCCAGCGAGCTGCCGCTGGTGAGCCGCCTGCTGCGCGAGCGGTTCGGCCGGCGCGTGAAACGGTCCGCCTACACCTGCTCGGCCACCGCCATCGGGCTGGCCATCCAGGCCTCGGCCCACGCGCCCGCCGTGCTGCGGGAGCGCTTCACGCGCAATTTCGGCGTGTGGCGCGAGGCGGAGGAAGGCCGCGTGATCGTCTTCGATCCCCTGTTCGAGCAGGGACTCGAGCTGCCCGCGCCCGGCGCCCCGCCGCTCGTGCGCACGCGCCGCTACATGCCCGCGCACAACATCGGGCATTTCCGCTATCTGGAGTGCTCGCACCGGGCCCCCGGCGGCGAACCGGCCGGCGATATCACGGCGTGGGACGAGATCCGTTTCCCGTTCGACCCGCGGCTCGCCTCGGTCGCCGATCTGGAAAACATCCCCGTGGAGCGCAGCGCCGAAGCCTCGCGGCAGCTGATCGAAGAATCCTACACGGTGGATGCCGGCGGCTCGGTCACCGTGGTCATCTCCAACCTCACCGCCGGCTACCGCCGCGAATACCGCCTGGGCCAGTGGGCCTCGGCCCAGAAAACAATCCGCCGCACGCAACCCTCGGGCAGGACGCGCCGCCGCAGCGCCGGCCGCTGACCTTCGCGCGGCCCCCTGCAAAGGCGGCCCTCCGGATTGCGAAAATGTCGGAAGCCCGTTTCGCAGAAAAGCTCCGGAGGTTTTCATGAAGCTGCGGCCCTCGATGGACTGGCTGCTCGTCTTCGTGCCCGTCACCGCCGCGCTCGCCTGGCTGCGGCCGGAGTCGCACGGCTGGATCTTCGCCTCGGCTTGCCTCGCCATCCTGCCGCTGGCCGCCTGGCTGGGCCACGCCACCGGGCATCTGGCCTCGCACACCGGCGAGGGCATCGGCGGTCTGCTGAACGCCACCTTCGGCAATGCCGCCGAGCTGATCATCGCCATCGCCGCCTTGCAGCGCGGCCTGCACGACGTGGTGAAGGCCTCCCTGACCGGCTCGATCATCGGCAACATTCTGCTGGTGGCCGGCCTGTCGATGCTCGCCGGCGGCTTGCGCTTCCCCACGCAATCCTTCCAGCCGCTGGCCGCGCGGGCGCAAGCCACGCTGCTGATCCTGTCGGCGATCGCGCTCGTCGTCCCGGCCGTCTTCCATCACATCTCCCGCGCCTCGCGGGAGGTGGAGAACGACCTGAGCCTCGAGATCTCGCTCGTGCTCCTGGCGGTCTACGCCGCCCACCTGGTCTTCTCGCTGATCACCCACAAGAGCTTCTTCCGCGGCCTGCCCCCGGCCGGGGAAGCCGAAGCGCCTGCCGCGCACGCCTCCTGGAGCCGCGGCAGGAGCGTCGCCGTGCTGGCCGCGGCCACCGCGTTGATCGCATGGATGAGCGAGATCCTCGCGGGCAGCGTCGAGCAGGCGGCCCATGCATGGGGCATGAGCCAGGTGTTCGTGGGCGTCATCGTCGTCGCCATCATCGGCAACGCCGCCGAGCACTCCTCCGCCATCCTGATGGCCTGGAAAAACCGCATGGACCTGAGCCTCGCCATCGCCGTCGGCTCCAGCATCCAGGTGGCGTTGTTCGTCGCGCCCGTGCTCGTGCTGCTGAGCTACGCGGCCGGCCCGGGCCCGATGAATCTCGTCTTCACGCCGGCCGAGGTGCTCGCCGTCGTGGTCACTGCGGTCATCGCCGCGCAGATCGCCTCCGACGGCGAGTCGAACTGGCTGGAAGGGGCCATGCTGCTGGCGGTGTATCTGATTCTCGCCATGGTGTTCTACTTCCTGCCGGATTCGCAGGCCTCCGCCCCGGCGCTGCCCTGAGCGGGCGCGGCGGGCCTTGGCGTCGAACGTGCGAAGCGCGAGAATCGGAACGAAGCGGAGACGCGGTCATGCGGCGGTGCTCCATTCTGCTCGGCGCAACTCTTCTTGCGGTCCTGTCGTTCGCGGGGCGAACGCGCCCGGCCGCGGCACCGCCGCCGGGCCTCTCGCCCGATGAGCGCGCCGACGCCTTGCTCGCCCAAATGACGCTGGATGAAAAGCTCCAGCTGCTGCACGGCGCGCTCACCGATTTCAATCCCGGCCCGCTGGGCACTGCCGGCTACATCCCCGGCATTGCGCGGCTCGGCATCCCGGCGCTGCACTTCGCCGACGGCAGCGTGGGCGTCGGCAACCAGGTGGGACAGGCCACCGTGCTGCCGTCCTCCATCGCCAGCGCGGCCACGTGGGACCTTGGCCTCGCCTACGAATACGGGTGGGTCATCGGCCACCAGCTGCGCGCCTACGGCGTCAACGTCAATCTCGGCGGCAACGTGAACCTCGCCAACCGCGAGCCGCGCTGCGGCCGCACGTTCGAGATGAAAGGCGAGGACCCGCTGCTGGCCGGACGCATCACCGCCGCGCACGTGCGCGCCATCCAGGACCAGGGCGTCATCGCCGGCGTCAAGCACTTCGCCCTGAACGACCAGGAAACGGGCCGTTTCACCGCCGACGTGCGCATCAGCGAACGGGGCGCGCGCGAAAGCGACCTGCTCGCCTTCGAAATCGCCATACGCGAGTCCGGCGTGCAGTCCGTCATGTGCTCCTACAACCTCGTGAACGGCATCTGGGCCTGCGAGCACCCCTGGCTGCTGAATGAAGTGCTCAAGGGCGAATGGGGCTTCCGCGGCTTCGTCATGTCGGACTGGTACGCCACGCACAGCTCGGTGAAGGCGGCGCTCGCCGGGCTGGACCAGGAGCAGCCGGGCGGCTATGTCTTCGGCGGCCAGCGCGACCGCAGTCTGAAGGACGCCGTCCTCGACGGCTCGCTGCCCGAAAGCCGCCTGAACGACATGGCGCGCCGCGTGCTGCGGGCGATGATCGCCGTCGGCCTGCTGGACCGCGGCGACGAGCGCCCGCCGCTCGATCTCGCCCGCAGCGAGGCCATCGCGCAGCGCGTCGCCGAAGAGGGCGCAGTGCTGCTGGTCAATCAGGGCCTGCTTCCTCTGGACGCGCGCAGCCTGCGTTCCATCGCGGTGATCGGGGCCCACGCGGATGCCGGCGTGCTGACCGGCGGCGGCTCGGCGCAAGTGATCCCCACCGGCGGGCCTGCGCTGTTCTTCCCTCCGCCGTGCCCGCCCTGCTGGGGCGACATCGTCTGGGCGCCCTCGCCGCCGCTGCGCGCCATCCGCGCGCTCGCGCCGGGCGCCGACGTGCGCTTCGACAGCGGCGCGAGCATCGCCTCCGCCGCCGCGCTGGCGCGCCGCTCCGACGTCGCCATCGTGTTCGCCTCCGAGTGGCAAAGCGAGGGCATGGATCTGCCCTCGCTCTCGCTCCGCGGCGACCAGGACGCCCTCATCCACGCGGTAATCGATGCCAACCCGCGCACGGTGGTGGTGCTGCAAAGCGGCGGCGCGCAGCTGATGCCATGGACCTCCGGCGCCGGGCCGGCGCGCGCCGCCCGCCCGCGCCGCGCCGGGCCGGTGATGCCGTGGGCGCACGGCGCCGCCGCCGTGCTGGCGGCGTGGTACCCGGGCCAGCGCGGCGCCGAGGCGATCGCCAACATTCTCTTCGGCGTCGTCAACCCTTCGGGCAAGCTGCCGCTCACCATCCCCATGCGCATCGAGGACCTGCCCCGCCCCGTCATCGACGCCCCGCCGAAGCCGGACTCGCAGGAGCCGTTCCCCGTGCACTACCGCGAGGAGTTTCTCGTCGGCTACAAGTGGTTCGACGCGCGCGGCATCGAGCCGCTGTTCCCCTTCGGCTTCGGCCTGTCCTACACGACGTTCGAGTTCTCGTCGATGGAGGCGCGCTGGCTCGACGAAACGCCGGGCGCGCGCCGCCTGGCGGTATCTTTTGATCTGTGGAACACCGGGCCGCGCGAGGGCGCCGAAGTCGCGCAAATCTACCTGGGCCTGCCGCCGGAAACGGGCGAGCCGCCCAAACGCCTCGTGGGATGGGCCAAGGTGCGGCTCCGGCCCGGCGAGCGCAGGCGTGTCACCGTGGAGATCGGCGAGCGCGAAGCCTCGCACCCCTTTTCCTTCTGGAGCGAGCCGCTCAAGCGCTGGGAAACGCCGCCGGGCGAGTATGCGCTGTTTGTCGGCAACAGCGCGGGCGCAGGCGGCCTCCGGCTCTCCACGCGGCTCCGCGTGGAGCCCCGCTGAGGCGCGCGCTCACGCGCTTTCCGTGAGAAACCAATATTCCCAGTCGCACGTGCGCAGGCCCGTTTGTTCGCTGACAGGCCGCAGCGTGGCCACGCCCGGTTGCAGCGGATATCCGCCGGGCAGGAAGGGCGCCTCGAACCGCGCCGCCGGAACGCCGAACGGATGGCCGCCGGCGGCCCGCGCGGGCACGAGCAGCACCGCGCCGCCGGCGCCGGCCGTGATGCGCAGCCGGTTGCGCGCATACGGCTCGTCGAAGAAGAACGGGTCGGTGGCTTCCGCCACCCCGAGCAGCCACGGCCCGTGGAACAGCGCCACGCGGCCCGCGTCGCCGCCTTCAGCGCGCGTCTTCATGGCGTAGCGCAGCGTCACGCGGTCGCCGGCGCGCCAGGCGCGCGCCAGCCGGTACCAGCCGTCGCGCAGCGCGGTTTCCGCGGCCGCCCCGTGGACATCGATCCCGATTCGCTCCGCCCAGCGCGGCAGGCGGACGAGCGCCTCGGCCGCGCGTGCCGGCGCGGCGAGAATCTCCAGCCGGATGGTTCCGTCCAGCTCCAATGACGAAGATGCGCGAATGCGGAGTCCGCCGGCCTCGCCTTCCCCCTCAACAGGCAGGTCGTAACACAGCCCTTCGGCGCCCTCGCGCCACGCGTGGCGGAAGATTTCGGGAAACGCGCGCAGCCCGTGCAGCGTGCAGCACCACCAGGCGCGCGCCGAACCTCCGGCCTGCGCCTCCGCCGCCCCGGCGCGCACGCCCGTGCGAGCGAGCGCGCGGTGGCCGAAATCGCCGGTGGAAAACTGGTTCATCGCGAATTCGTTGAACAGCGTGCGCTCGGCCGCCTCCAGGTATTGCAGCTTGCCGGTGAGCCGCCACAGCCGAAGGCTCAACCGCAGCCAGTCGGCCTCGGCGCACCCCTCGGTGCGCATCGGCTTGGGCTTCCACGCCTCCGGGATCGTCCCGGCGATGAAAAGGTTGCCGCTGTCGATGACCGCCTGCCACTCGTTTTCGGCTTGCGCGAGCAACGCGCGTTCCCGCGCCGCCTCGTACAGATCCACGACGCCGCGCAGGGACGCCAGAAAGCCGTGCGCGTGCTCCCCGGGCCTGCGTTCGAGCCGTGCGGCGATTTCGCGCGCCAGCGCGAGATAGCGGCTCTGCCCGCTTGCGGCGCCGAGCGCCGTCAATCCCTCGATCGTCTGCGTCCAGCAGATGTAGCCCATGGCGAACGCTCCCTCGGCGAACTGCTCGCGCACGCGCGGCGAGTTCATTTCCGGCGCGATTTTCAGGAAGAATTCGCCCAGCCGCCGCGCCGCTTCCAGCGGGCGCGCATCGCCCGTCGCGCGGTGGTGCTCCACAAGGCCGACGAGGAGCCGCCCGTTGCCCCACAGCAGCGCCATGTCTTCCCGCCGCAGCCCCTGCGCGGCAAACGGCTCGCCGAAGCGGCCATCCTCGCGCTGCGCCGCCAGCAGCTCCGGCAGCCATTCGGCGAGCTCCGCATAGCGCTCCTTGCGGTCCGCGGAGGCCGCGGCGAGCGCTTCCAGCCACCGCCCGCTCACGTCGCCGCTGAATTCCGTGAACCGCCTCACATGGCGCGGCACTGCATCCGCCAGCACCAGTTCTTTTGTATAGGCGGGCGGCCCGCCCTCGCGCACGCGCCGCAGCACGAGGTCGTAGCGCAGGGAGAGTTGTCCTTGCCGGCCTCCCGGCGCTGCCGCCCCTTGCACCGCCGCTCCCGCGGCTGAACCGAGCCATGCCCTTCGCGTGATCACACCCTGATGCTACGCGCCGTTGCGGTTGGAAGACAAACGGCGCCCGCGCGCAAGGCTCACTGCCGTATGCCGAACCCCGCTGCCTCCAGCGCGGCGATGATCGACGCGCGCACGGCGGCAACCTCCTCGCTCGACAGCGTGTGGTCCGGCGCCCCCAGCGTCACCCGGAACGTGAGGCTCTGGCGGTCCTCCGGCAGGGGCTTGCCCTGGTAGGAGTACAGATATTGCACGCGCTCGCAGAGCGGGCCCGCGGCGCCGCGGATGCGCGCGGCCAGCTCGGCCGAGTACACGCGCAGCCCCGCCACCACCGACAGGTCGAATTCGCTCACCGGGAAACGCCGCAGCGGCGTGTACTTTTTCGGCAGCGGCCCGAGAGCGAACATTTCCGCCAGATCGACGTCCAGCACGGAGGCGCGTCCCTGCTCCACCAGCCGCGGGTGCAGTTCGAACAGCCGCGCCAGCGCGCGCCCGCGCCAGACGATCTCCGCCGCCCGCGCCGGGTGCTCGAAGGCGCGCGCCGCCGCGGGCCGCGCCTCGCAGCCGGGCATCAGGCATTCGGCCAGCCGCTTCAGCTCGAACAGCCCCTCGCGTCCGTCGCCGCGCGTGTAGACGGCCGCCGCCAGGTGCGGCACTTCGCGCGGCAGCTGGCTGCCCTCGCGCTTGTGGATCTCGTTGCCGATCTCGAACAGGCGGAAGGAAGAGTAAAAACGGGCGTTATCCAGAATGTTTTTGTGAAGGCCCGGCAGCAGGCTCTTGCGCAGCAGGCTCTGCTCGACCGAGATGGGGTTCGCCACGCGCAGGTGCTCTTCGGGCGCGAAGCCGAACCGCTGCGCCATTTCCTCGCTGATGAAGGAGTAATTGGAGACTTCCGTGAACCCCTGCGCCGCCGTCATCTGCCGCACCGCGTGATGGAACAGGCGCTCCTCGTTCACCCACGGCCGCCGCACGGGCAGCAGAGGCGCCGCCGGCGGCACCGTGTCATAGCCGACCATGCGGCCGACCTCTTCGAGCAGGTCCTCCCGGATGGAGATGTCCTTCGTCGCCCGCCACGAGGGCACGCTGACCACGAAGACGCGCGGGCGCGGCTCCGCCACGCCGAACGACAGCGATTCGAGGATCCGGCGCACTTCCTCCTTCTCCACCGGACGCCCGAGCCGGCGCTCGAGCCAGTCCAGCGGCAACTCGATGGGCGGCGGCGGCGGCGCCTGCCGCCAGGAGTCGACGAGCCCGCCGACCAGGCGAATGCCCGGCGACACGAGGCGGAACAGCTCCACCGCGCGCGCCAGCGCCCGCACCGTGTTCACGGGGTCCTGCGCCTTCTCGAATCGCATGGAGGCGTCCGTGCGGATCTTCAGGCTCGCCGAGGTGCGCCGGATGCAGGCGGCGTCGAAATTCGCGCTTTCGAGAACAATTCGCCTGGTCGACTCGCGGATGGCCGAGCCCGCCCCGCCGATCACCCCGGCCAGCGCCACCGCGCCGCGCTCGTCGGAGATGACCAGGTTTGCCGGCGACAGCCGGTAGGTCTCGCCATTGAGCGCCTCCAGCTGCTCGCCCTCTTCGGCGCGCCGCACGATGATTGTCTCGCCGTGCAGCAGGTCCGCGTCGAAGGCGTGCATCGGCTCGGCCAGCTCCGCCATGACGTAATTGGTGACGTCGACGATGTTCGAGATCGGGTTCAGCCCGATCGCCTCGAGCCGCGCCTGGAGCCACAGCGGCGACGGCCCGACGGTGACGTTATCAAACACGAGCGCCGAGTAGCGCGGGCAGAGATCGAAGTCGCGGACGTCGACGCGCCAGACAGGCTCCCCGCGGGGGACGAGCTCCTCGCGCACCGGATCGGCCAGCGGCAGCGCCGTGATCGCGGCCACCTCGCGCGCCATGCCGAGGTGGCCCCACAGGTCCGGCCGGTGGGTGAGGCTCTTGTTGTCGACCTCGATGATGTGATCCACGGGACAGCCGGGGATGGCCGCGCCCGGCTCGACGCCCTCGAGCTCGAGGATGCCCTCCGCGTCGCGGTTGAGGCCCAGCTCGGCGCCCGAGGCGAGCATCCCCTGGCTTTCCACGCCCTGAATCACAACCGCGCGGATATGTTTTCCGCCGGCGACGGTGACGCCCGGCGGGACGAACGCGGTCAGCATGCCGGCGCGGCAGTTCGGCGCGCCGCAGACCACCGTGCGCCGCCCGTACTCGGGCCCGGCGTCGATCACCGCCTTCACGTTGTGCGAGCCCGCGATCGGCTCGACGCTGAGCACGCGCGCCGCCACCACGGCCTGCATCCACGGCGCGTACGGCTCCACGCCCTCGCATTCGGCGGTCTTCATCGTGATCAGCCGCGCCAGCTCGCGCGGATCCAGCCCGAGTCCGGGCACAAGCTCGCGAAGCCAGTTACAGGAGAACTTCACCGGAGTGCACCTCTAGAATTGCCCGAGGAACCGCAGATCGCCCGATTGCAGGAGACGGATATCGTCGATCGCGTAGCGCATCATCACCAGCCGCGTGAGCCCCAGTCCGAAAGCGAAGCCGTTCCACTGCTCCGGGTCGATGCCGCCCGCGCGGAGCACGTTCGGGTGCACCAGCCCGCAGGGCAGCAGCTCCACCCAGCCGCTCTGCTTGCACACCGGGCAGCCGGCGCCGCCGCACAGCAGGCACTGGATGTCCAGCTCGAAGCCGGGCTCGACGAACGGGAAAAACCCCGGGCGCAGCCGCACCGTCACCTCGCGGCGGAAGATGGCCTCGAGCAGCGTCTTCATGAAATAGAGCATGTGGGCGATGCTCACGTCGCGGTCCACCATCATGCCCTCGAGCTGGTAGAAGGTGTGCTCGTGGCTGGCGTCCACTTCCTCGTTGCGGAAGACGCGGCCCGGGGCGATGATGCGCAGCGGCGCGCCGAAGCGCTCCATGGCGCGCACCTGCACCGGCGAGGTGTGCGTCCGCAGCAGCAGGCCGTTCTCCAGCCAGAAGGTGTCCTGCGCGTCGCGCGCCGGGTGCGTGGGCGGGATGTTCAGCGCGTCAAAGTTGTACCATTCCGTTTCGACTTCCGGCCCGTCGACCACGGCGAAGCCGAGGCTCGTGAACAGGTCCTCCAGCTCCTTCTGGATCTGCGTCAGCGGGTGCAGCGCCCCCGGGCGCGCGCCGGGAGCGGGCAGCGTCACGTCGAGCCATTCCGCGTCGAGCCGCGCCGCAAGCGCCTGCTCCTCGAACCACGCCTTCTTCTTCTCGAACCGCTCCTCGAGCTTCTGCTTCACCTCGTTGAGCAGCCGCCCGATGCGCGCGCGCTCCTCCGGCGCGAGCTTGCCCATGTCCTTGCCGATTTGCGCCAGCGCGCCCTTGCGCCCGAGGAATTCGACGCGCGCCTGTTCGAGCGCCGCCGCGTCGGCCGCCGCCTCGATGGCGGACAAGGCTCGCGCTTCAATGTCCGATAGCGTGGAATCCAGCATTGGCGTGAACCCTTCAGTCTAGCAAGGCGCGGCCGGAAGGGCCGGACAAAGGCCGCGCAGGAAGCGCGGGTCAGGCCTGGGGCTGAAAGACCGCCTCCGCCTTGCCGGTTTCGATGCCGAGGTGGTTCAGATAGAAGGCCAGCACGTTCGGCGGGAAGCGGTCCTTGAGCGCGTCCCAGGCGCGCTGCTGCCAGCCGTCGGTCAGATGGGAGCTCACGTCGGCGTCCTTGGGGAAGAAGCCGCCCTCGTGCGGCACGCCGAGAAAATCCAGCGTCGCGATGATCATGTCCAGGTGGCAGACGAGCACCGCCTGGGCCAGATCGGCCGCAAGGCTGTCGTCGCCCTCCTGAAGGCGCGCCCAGAGCCGCGGCGCCGCCTTGCGCAGCGTCTCGCTGTTCAGCTTGTGCAGGTGGGTGCGGACTTTCACTGTCTCATACAACTGGTAGGTCCGCAGGCGGCCCATCGAGATGCGGCGCAACAGATCCTGAAACCCCTGTTCGCCCTGCGCCAGAAAGGCGTCGCACAACTTCACCACAGTGAAAGCGTAACATGAGGCCGTGGAGCCGTTGGGCTTGCCCGGCAGCGGCGCTGTGGAGGTCGCGGTCGAGTTCTACGCCGGCTACAAGGGCGAGGAGCGCCCCGTGCGCCTGCATCTGGGCGCGAGGCTCGTCGACATCGACGAGGTGCTGGCCCGCTGGTATGGGCCCGATGAGACCGGCTTCAAGGTGCGCGCCGGCGGCTCGGTGTGGATCCTCCGGCGCCTTCCGGGCAGCGAGACATGGACGCTCGCGCCGTGGCGCGGGCGCGGCCAACCGCAGCGCTGAGCAAACCGGGCGCGCATCCCGCCCGCTTGAGGAATCACTCCCGGAATCGGAACCAGTTCAGATTGCCGAGCCCGCCGCTGCCGGAAGGCCGCGTGAAAACGATGTAGAGATCGTGGACGCCGGACGCGCCCGAAACCGGCGCGCTCACCGTCGTCCACGTCTGCCAGCCTCCGGTCACAGGCAGCCCGACCTCGGCGATGACGGGGCCGGCCGGGGAATCCAGCCGGAACTCGAGCGTCCCGCCCGTGCCGGCGCTGGCCACGCGCGCCTCCACCGCGCTTGCGCCCGCGCCAAAGTCAATGTTGCGGTAGCCGGCCCAGCTCCCTGACGCCGCGTATCCCAGGTTGAAGCCGCCGCCGGCGTCCGTGCAGGTCTCCGTGCGAAGCTCGTGCAGGCTCGTGTAGCTGGACGCCTGGATCTGCCGGCCGAGCGCCGGGATGACAAATTCCGGCTTCTTCGCGGGCAACGCGCGCGGCGCCGGTTGCGGCCCGGCCCGCTCGACGCCGGCGCTCCACACCACGGTCGCGCCCGCGCGCGCCGGCAGCTCCAGCGCCAGCCGCCGCCCTCGCCATTCCGCCTGGAAGCGCTGCGGTGCCGCGGTTTCATTGAACGCAACCAGCACCCGCGTGCGGTCGCGGTTGACGAACGCCGCCGTGATGATGCCCGGCGCGTTGGTCGAATAGACCCGCACGGCGCCGGGCTGCACGAACTTGCTGAAGTGGCCCAGCGTGTAGTAGTCGATGGTCTTCTTCACCTCGCCGGACGGCTCGTGGACTTCGATCAGGCCGGTGCATGTGTTGCAGCCGCCCGCATTCGGCCCGCGGTTCTGGTTGAGCGCCAGCCCCCATTTCACGAACGCGCGCGCATAATTCCGCATCGAGTGGATGATCGATTCGAAGTCGGCCTTCACCTGGTCCTCGATCCACGTCCCGCCGGACGCCTCCGTCACATACTGCCCGCGCGACGGGTCGAACTGGTGCAACACCGTCATCGCGCCGGGCGTCCCGCCGTACCAATGCCAGGCGACGCCCGCGATCCGCGGCGACGCCTTCAGGGCGGGGTCGGAGAGCACGGCGAGCGGGTAGTCGGGCCGGTCCCAGTTGTGGTCGTAAACAAGAATGCGCGCCGGCAGGCGCGCGGCGTCGAGCATTGGCAGCAGATGGTCCCGCAGGAACTCGATCTGCTCGGCGGCGCTCATCGCCATCCCCGGGTAGTCCTTTGGCACGTAGAGCGGCTCGTTCTGCACCGACAAGTAGTGCACCGGCACGCCTTCGGCCGCATACTCTTCCACGTATCTGCGGAAATAGAGGGCGTAGGCCGGATACATCTCCTTGCGCAGCGAGCCGCCGATCATCGACCCGCTGGTCTTCATCCATCCCGGGGCGCTCCAGGGGCTGCCCATGAGGCGCAGCCGCGGGTTGATGCGCAGCGCCTGCCGCAAGAGCGGGAGGATGTCGGCCCGGTCGTGCGCGATGGAAAACTTCGCCAGCGCCGGGTCTTCTTCTCCCGGCGGCAGATCATCGTAGGAGTAGTGGAACCGGGCGAGGTCGGACGCGCCCATCGGATTGCGCAGGAAGCTGACGCCGATGCCCTTGCGCGCGTCAAACAGCTCTTCCATCACCGCCTGCTGCCGGTCCGGCGGGACGCGTTGATGAATCAGATACGCCGCGGAATCGGTCATCGATGCGCCGAACCCTTCGATCGTCTGATACGCAATGCCGTCGGCGACGAGCACCACGGGCAGCGAGTCGTCCTGTTTGGCTTCCGCGAAGGAAACTGCCGGCTGCGGCGCCAGCAGCGCCGTGCGGTCGCTTGTGGTGAGCCAGGCGTCGGCCCGCTGGGCGGCGGCCGGGGCCGGGAGGATCAGCGCGAGGACAGCCGCTGCGGAGGTCAGCCGGAGGATCCATGCCATGCTTCCATTCTGGGCCGAAGCAGGCGCCGGAGCAGCCGGCCCGGGTCCGGCCGCATCTGCGGCGCAGGATCGGGCGGTGGAGGCGCGCCCGGCTACTGTTCGGCCGGGCGCAGCTCGGCCGCTTTTCCGTCCACAAAGCGGATCGTGCCGATGTCGCGGCCCTTCGCGCTGTAATGGCAGGTTTCCACCAGACGGCTGCCTTCGGCAACCACGATCCGGAAGGAAGGCGGCCCCAGCGCGGCCTCCACTTCAGCGGCGGAAGCCCCCACGCTCAGCCTGGCGAACGCTTCCGGCGAGGGGACGATTTCCGGCTTGTCCTGAGCTCCCGGCGCGGCGCGAGGCGGTGATGTCCTCGCCACGGCGGAAGCGATTCCCGGCGATGGCCGGCCCTTCGCTCCGACCCCGGAATTTTCGAGGCTGTTGCCCGCTTTTTTCAGCACATTGCCGGCCGAATCGCCAATCTTTTTCGATGCAGCGCCGGCTGCGGGCTTGCTCCCCGCAGCGGCGCCGTACTCGACGATCCCTTGCGCCAGACAGAGGCTCGCCCCCGCGCCAACAAGGATGAATGCGCGCCAAAACGGCCCGCCACGATTCATTGCCCCGTTCCCTCCTGCGGCCATCATAAACCCGGCGCGCCCGAAGAGAAACCGTTTTACGCCTGAATTCTGACTCCGAAAATCCCCGCCGGCGAAAATCAACAGCAGCGCCTGGCTCGCTCCGCCCGGCCGGTATAATTGCCACAGGGTGACTGCGGCGCCGACGAGGAGAACCGTGCTGGCGGCGCTCGCTTTCCAGGCTCCCGCTCCTCGCACATGGTCTGGCAAGTGGGTCGCATCCTCGTCCGGACGCCAGCTGGGCGGGACGTGGACGGTGGTGGATTACGGCGACGAGCTGGAGTCGGGAGGCCGCTGGGAAGTGCTCGACCAGAATGGCCGCCCGGTGCTCTCCGGGACACGGAACGCCCGCAAGCGCGAAGCCGGGTGGGATGGCAGCTGGGTGGCGCGCGGCTTGAAGGGCGGCCGGTGGGAAGGCCTTTGGGCCGCGCGCCTGCGCATTTCGCCGAAGCTGCCGTTGGTGGAGATGTTCGAGCAGGCGCGCAAAGCGCCGGTGACCGGCACATGGACCGATTCCGCCGGCCGGCGCGGCGCCTGGACGGTTTGGGCCGATTGAGCCGGCCGCGCGGCCCCGGCACGCCTTGCCTCCGCCTCCCTGGCAGCAAAGAGGTCCGTGCCGCGCCTCGCTGCGTGCCCACAGGATGCCCGTGGCGGAAGGCTTTGGCGAGGGCCCTGCGCTACAATCGATGATTTGGGCCCCCTCTCATCATGAGCAATCTGATCGTTCTGGGCGCGCAATGGGGCGACGAAGGCAAGGGCAAAATCGTCGACCTGTTCGCCGAAAAATTCGATATCGTCGCCCGCTACCAGGGCGGGCACAACGCCGGGCACACCGTCCAGGCCGGCGGCCGGCGATTCGTGCTCAAGCTCATTCCGAGCGGCATTCTGCACCCCGGCAAGCGCGCCGTCATCGGCAACGGCGTCGTCATCGACCCGAAGGCGCTGCTCGAGGAGATCCGCACGCTCGAGGAGGCCGGCATCGACGTGCGCGGCCAGTTGGCCGTCTCCAACCGCGCCCACGTGATTTTCCCGTTCCACCGCATGGCGGAGAAGGTCAGCGAGAACCGGCCGGACCGCATCGCCATCGGCACAACGTCGCGCGGCATCGGGCCCTGCTATGAAGACAAGATCGGCCGGCGCGGCATCCGCATTGCCGACCTGCTCAACCCGCCCGTCTTCGACACGCTGTTCCGCTACCTCGCCGAAGACAAGCAGACCATCGCGCGCGCGTTCCATCTCGAGGACCAGCTCGACCTCGACGCCATCCGCGAAGACTACAAGCGCATGGGCGAGGAGATCCGCCCGATGGTGTGCGACACCGCCCGGCTGCTCAACGACGCGATCCGCGCGGGCCGGCGCGTCCTGTTTGAAGGCGCGCAGGGCACGATGCTCGACATCGACCACGGCACGTATCCCTTTGTGACCTCGTCTTCGGCCGCCGCCGGCGGCGCCTGCACCGGCACGGGCGTCGCCCCCACGAAAATCGACGGCATTCTCGGCGTTTCCAAGGCCTATATCACGCGCGTGGGCAGCGGGCCGTTCCCGAGCGAAGACCACGGCGAAGCCGGCGACCGCATCCGGAAAGCGGGCAACGAGTTCGGCTCCGTCACCGGGCGCCCGCGCCGCTGCGGCTGGTTCGACGTGCCGCTGCTGCGCTACACCGCCATGGTGAACGGGTTCGACTCGCTCATCCTCACCAAGCTCGACGTGCTCGACCAGTTCGAGAAGATCAAGGTCTGCGTCGCCTACCGCGTGCACGGCGAAATCACCATGGAAATGCCCGCCGAAAACGCGCTGCTCGAAAAAATCGAGCCCGTTTACGAGGAAATTCCCGGCTGGCAAACGGCCACTTCCGGCATCGGCCGCTTCGAGGATTTGCCCCGCGCGGCGCGCGAATACATCGCGTTTCTCGAGGAAAGGACCGGCGTCGAGGTGGGCTGCATTTCCACCGGGCCGGACCGCTCGCAAACCATCGTGCGCGCGGGCTCGAAGATGGAAAAGCTGCTCGCCTGAGCGCCGCCGCTACCACCCCGCTTGCAGGCTGAAGCGGAAGGTGCGCCCTTCGTTCAGCGTGTTGGTGATGGCGCCGAAGTTCGGGTTGGCCAGCTCGTAGCCGGGCGGCGCGAATTGCGGCGTGTTGGTCAGGTTGACGGACTCGGCGCGCAACACGACCCGCTTCGAGGAATCGAACGACCATGTGCGGGCCAGCGCGGCGTTGACATTGGCGATGCCGCCCTTGCGGAACGTGTTCCGGCCCAGATTGCCGCGCGGCTCGCCGGGGCTGATGAAGGCGAACGCGCTGCGCGGCAGCAAGGCGCGCGAGGTGTCCGGGTCGCCGATGGTGCGCCCGAGGATGGACGGGTCAAGCAGGTGCGGCCGGTCGCCGCCGTTGCCGTCCACGTTGCCGTAGCCCGGCGCATCGCTTCCCGAAACCACCGTGAACGGCGTGCCCTTTTTGAGCAGCACCACGCCGGACAATTCCCAGCCGCGCAACGCGCGGCTCTTTGAGGGCAACGACCACGCGCCGCGCCACAGAAAAGCGTGCGGCTGGTCGAAGTCGCTCAGGCTTTTCATGTCGCCGCGCGTCTCGAACTCCCACTGGCTTCGCGACAGGCGCGAGTCGGCGTCATACGCCGTGTTGGTGTACGCGCTGCCCAGGTCCAGCGCCTTGCTGAACCAGTAAGCGGACTCCATGCTCAGCCCGCTTGAGCGCCGCACCACGAGAGTGATGCGCGCGGCGTCGTAGTAGCCGCGCGAGCCGTTCAGCACCTGGCGCAGGTCGGCGATGGAAGTGTCGGGCCGGCGGTCGTTGATGGTCGCCGTCGTCAGAGGAATGCCGGGCACGGGCCGCGCCCGGTTGCAGTACCACATGATCAGCAGCTTGTGCGAGCGGCTGCCCACATAGCCCGCCTCGAGCCGGGCGAACCTGCCGATTTCCCGCTCCCAGCCGGCGTTGTACTGATAGCTGTAAGGCGTGGCCAGTTCCGGGTCGAGCGCATAGATGTTGCCCTTCACCTTTTGCGGATCCGCGCGCAGCGGGTCGAGCAGGTCCGGCGCGGGCACGGCGATCTTCACGCTGCCCGGCGGGCTGAAGCGGACCTGCGAATACGTCACCGGGAAAATCTCGCCGAAATGCACCCCCGCCGCGGCGCGGAACACGCCGCCGCGGCTCCCCAGCCGTTGCGCGACGCCGAACGACGGCGCCCAGTTGTTCAGATCGCTGTCGTATGGAACCACGTTGCGGCCGTTGACTTCGACAGGGCGCGTGGCAGCCTGCCAGCGCAGGCCCCAGGAGAAATCCGTCGCCGCGCCCAGGCGGAACCGCCCGCCAGCATAAGCCGCCGGCTCCCATGAACGGAAACCGCGGTGCACGTCGCCGATGCTGACGATGTGCTGCGAGGGCGTGCCCATGCGGAGGTTCGTGATGGCATCGCGGCCGAAGTCGTTCCCGAAGGAGAAGAACCCCCGGTGCGCGTCCGTCTCGGCGCCGTTCATCTGGCGCCTGGCGATCTCGAAGCCCGCCATCCAGCCCCGCGCGTTTGCCTGGCGGCGCACGGCGCCCGCGGCGCGGTAAACGTTCATCGCGCGGTCGAGCGGGATGATCGCCTGCGGGCCCAGCGTTTCCAGCCCGCCGGTCATCACCATCGGCCCCACCGCGTTCGGCTCCGGGACCAGCAGCGTCCCCAGACGGTCGAACGCGGCGGTGGCTTCGATGACGGTGCGCGCGTCCTGCGAGCGCGTCCAGGCGGCGCGGGCGCGGTGGTTCTTGATGTGGGAGTCCGGGGTCTGACCGGCCACCAGCTGGAAGGCGTCCACGTCCTGCGAGGCGAAGTCGTAGAGCAGCGCGAGCGCGTCCTTCGGCCCCGGCTTCCGGTCGAGCCGCACGCCGCCCATGCGGTGGTCGATGCTCTGCGGCGAGTTCGTATTCAGCGCGCGCGGGTTGATGTCGGTGCGGTTGGGCGCCTCGCGCGGGTAGGCGTCGAGGAACCGCTGCACCACCGCCCGCACGGCCGGGTCGGCGGCCAGCGGCGTGCGCTCGTCCGCCCGCGGCACCAGCACGTTGCCGTTGACCTGGCCGCGGATCAGGCGCAAGCTGCCGTGAGCCTGCCACCACGTGTCGCGCCAGGCGCGGCCGCCCGCGCGGAAGCCGGCGTCGTTTTCGCGCGCGGGCTTGACGTCGCCAGCCTGGAAGAACGTGCGCGCCGTCGTCACGCTGTTCAGGTACCCCCACCGCACTTCGCCGTGGAAGCCCGCCCCGCGCGACGGGGCCACGTGGGGCGGGGCCGGCGGCACGTTGCCGAACTCCGCGCCGAAATAACTGCGGTCGGGCCGGAACTCACGAACGATGGTCGCCGTCACGCCCAGCCGCACGTTCAGCTCTTTCAGCGCATTGTTGTCGACGAGATTGAACTGCACGTTCTCGTTGCGGCGGCTTTCGCCGCCTTCGGTGTCTGCCGCGCCGAGCAGGTTCAGATCCACGCGGAGCCGCCTGGTTTCGGCGCGCTCGTCGCCTCCGGCGGCCGGCGCCGGCGCGGCGTCCCGGCCAATGACGCGCAGCGTAGCGAGGAACTCGGCCTTCCGGCCGCTGATCTCGAAATACAGCGACTCGCGCCGCTGCGGCGGCACGTCCGGCGTCAAGGCGTGCGTCACGCGCAGCGGCCCGCCCGCCGAGACCCGCACCTCCAGCGTCAGCCCCGGATAGTCCGCCAGCAGCACAACTTCGTTCGGGAACTCCGCGGTGCGCGCGCCCTCCCAGTACTTCAGCGGGAACTCCGGGTCGCCGCGGAATTCCGCGGGCAGGCGCACGCGCCCCTGCAAATGCAGCGCCAGGCCGATGCGGTGCGGACGCTGGTCGGTCGTCTCCACCTTCACGCGGTCTTCCAGCGCGCCGCCTGTGATGCGCAGCTCGCGTTCCACCGAAGCATTCTCGCGGTAAGCGGGCTGCCGCGCCGCCACGCGCGCCGGGTCGAAGGCGAGCAGTTCGCCGGGCGCCCAGCGCTGCTGCCCCTCGCCGTCGATCAGCGCCACGTTGTGCGCAGGGCCGCGCGTGTAGAACCCGCGGTGCAGCGGCGAGCCGTAGCCCGCCGTGCCCGCATCGTGCGTGATGTCCGTGTTGCCGTAGGCCGCCTCGAAATTCAGCGCCTCGGCCTGCGCGTGCGAAGGGTCGAGCTGCCCGTAGTGAAAAAACAACTGCCATTCGCCTTGTTTCAGCACCGCCATGCGGCTCGACTCAAGATTGCGGCTGGCGACCTCGGGCAACGCCGGCGCGCGCCGCGCCGGCTCCGTTTCGGGCGGATCGAGCAGCGTGTCCCAGCCGAGGCGCTTGCGGGCCGCCTCGACGCCGATCCAGGTGGGAAACACGCGCCGCGCGGACTCGAGCAGGGCCTCGTTCGGCCAGCGCTGGAAGCCGCCCGTGGTGTCGGCGGGCATCGGCAGCCGCCCGTCGGGGAAACGCAGCACCGACGGCGCCAGCATGAGGTTTTCGGCGATCTCCGCCTCGCGCCGCAGCTCGCCAAGCCTGCCCTCCAGCCCGGCGTAAACGAACAGCGGCAGGACCGCGGAAACGACGTACGAGTTGTAGCCGAAAGATTGCTCGAGCCACAGATAGTCGCTGGTGACGCCGTCCGCCATCTGCCGGCGCAGCCCGAACGGCCCGTCCACGGCGCGCCTCCACAGCTCGCCGTCGCGGAGGTACAGCGCCGCCACCGCCATTGCGCTGCGCTGCCACACGGCGATGTTGTGCACCCGCTGGAAGGTTTCGTCGAGCAGCAGCGCCATCGGGCGGAACAGCCGCGACGCCCACTCTTCTCTTTGCTGCGGACTCGCGCGCCGCCCGGCCAGACGCGCAGCCTCCACCAGCCGGATGAGCACGTTGGCTTCGTCAAGGCTCTGGTACATCAGCCGCGCCTTGCTCTTCTCCGTCTCGAGCGGCCACTTTTCGTAATTCGCCGCGTAGAAATCGAGCTGCCGCAGGACCCAGTCCGCGTAGCGGGCGTCGCCGGAGAGCCTGTACAGCCGCGCCGCCTCCACCATCTTCTGCGTGTGCCGCGAGCGGAACCCGAACACCCAGCCGCCCATGACCTTCTGCGAGGCCCCGGCCGGAGGCGCGTCGGTCCAGGGCAGAAACGCGCCCGTCTTTTCATCCACGAAGTCGTGCCACCAGCCGGCCGCCCACTCCACGCGGTCTGTCGGATGCGCCTCCATCCAGGCGTCGCAGGCGGCGCGCTGCTCTTTCAGCCACGCGGCCCAGGCCGAGTCGCCGCGCACGCGCGTGCGGGCCCCGTCCCATTCTTCCCTGGGCGCGCGGAGAGGCGAGCCGGTCTCGCCGTAGATTTTCAGCGCCGCGAAGGCCCGCGCCGGGTCGGGTTTCGGGAACCGCTCCTGCGCCCCCGCCGCGGCGCACAACAATGCCAGCGCCAACCGCACCTTCACATCCGCAGTCTATAATGGCGGCATTCCCCATGCTGGGCAGAACGGTTCTTCTTTGCCTTCCTTTTCTCGCGTGCGCGCAGGAATGGCCCGTGTACCACGGCGGGTATGAGAACACGAAGTACTCGCCGCTGAAACAGATTCATGCCGGAAATGTTTCGCAGCTCCGGCTGGCCTGGAAGTTCGACACGGGCGATGCGGGCAAGGACACCGAGATGCAGTGCAACCCGCTCGTCCGCCACGGCGTGATGTATGTGAGCTCGCCCCGGCTGCGCGTCTTCGCCCTGGACGCCGCCACGGGCAAGCCGCTCTGGCGCTTCGACCCGCACGAGGGCAAAGACCCCGGCGCGGGCAAGTTTCGCCACCGCGGCTTCAACTATTGGGAGTCCGGCGGCGACCGCCGCCTTTATTTCGCCGCCGGGCCGTGGCTGTGGTGCCTGAACGCACGCACGGGCGAGCCGGTGCGCCGGTTCGGGAAGAACGGCCGCATCGATCTGCGCGAGAACCTGGGCCTCGACGCATCCGGCCTCACGGTCACCGTCACCACGCCGGGCGTGGTCTACAAGGACCTGCTGATCCTCGGCAGCCTGGTGAGCGAGTCCCTGCCCGCCGCGCCCGGCCACATCCGCGCCTACGACGTGCGCACCGGCAAGCTGCGGTGGATCTTCCACACGATCCCCCACCCGGGCGAGTTCGGCTACGAGACATGGCCGAAAGACGCGTGGCAGTACATCGGCGGCGCCAACGCCTGGGGCGGGCTGGCGCTGGACGAAAAGCGCGGCATCGTCTTCGCCCCCACCGGCTCGGCCACCTACGACTTTTACGGCGCCAACCGCCACGGCGACAATTTGTTCGCAAATTGTTTGATCGCGCTGGACGCGGCCACCGGCAGGCGCCTGTGGCATTTCCAGTTCGTCCGCCACGACCTGTGGGACCGCGATCTGCCGACGGCGCCGACGCTGGTGCAGGTCCGGCGCGGCGGGCGCGTCATCGACGCCGTGGCGCAGATCACCAAGAGCGGCCACGTCTGGGTCTTCGACCGCGTGACCGGCGAGAGCCTGTTCCCTTACGAGGAGATCGCCGTGCCGCCTTCGGATGTGGACGGCGAGAAGACGGCGCCGAAGCAGGTGCTGCCGCTGGCGCCGCCGCCGTTCGCGCGGCAGATGTTCACCGAAGACCTCGTCACGCGGCGAACGCCCGAAGCGCACGCCGATGTTTTGCGGCGCTGGCGCGCCTACCGCAACGGCCCGCAGTTCACGCCGCCCAGCCTGGAGGGTACTATCCTGTTTCCCGGCTTCGACGGCGGAGGCGAGTGGGGCGGCGCGTCATGGGATCCGGAGACGGGGCTTTTCTACATCAACTCGAACGAGATGGCGTGGGTCATCAAGCTGGTGGAAAGGAAAGAGGAGAAGCGGGCCACCGGCCGCACGCTGTACATGCGCCAGTGCGCTTCCTGCCACCGCGACAACCTTGCCGGCTCGCCGCCGGAATTTCCGTCGCTCGTGAACCTGGCCGGCCGGCGGAGCGCGGAGCAGGTGCGGCGGATCGTGCAGAACGGCGCGGGCCGCATGCCGGGATACGCGCACCTCGGCGCCTCGGCCGTCGACGCCATCCTCGCCTACATTCTCCAGGGCGAGGAAAAAGAGGTCACGGATGCGCCCCGCGCGCCCTCGCCCATCGACCTGAAATACCGGCTCGACGGCTATACGCGGTTCACCGACCCGGACGGCTATCCGGCCATCCAGCCCCCGTGGGGCACGCTGAACGCGCTGGATCTCAACAAGGGCGAGTATGCGTGGCGGATCCCGTTCGGCGAGATCCCCGCCCTGGTCAAACAGGGACTCCGCAACACCGGCAGCGAGAACTACGGCGGCTCCGTCGTTACCGCCGGCGGGCTGCTGTTCATCGGCGCCACCAACTCCGACGCGAAGTTCCGCGCCTTCGACAAGCGCACGGGCGCGCTGCTCTGGGAATACCAGATGGACGCCGCGGGCAACGCCACTCCCGCCACTTACATGGCCAATGGCAAACAGTTCGTCGTCATCGGCGCCGGCGGCGGAAAGTGGGGCAACCCCTCGGGCGGCTCGTATTACGCGTTCGCCCTGCCCGATTGAAGCGGCGCGCGCAAGAGCCGTTTTGCGCCGCCCGGCTGCGGCTATTCTGGAAAAGTGAAGCTCGTCTTTCTCGGCACGCCGGAGTTCGCCGTGCCGTCGCTTGAGGCGCTGACAGCGGCGGGACACCAGATCGCCGCCGTTTACACGCAGCCGGACCGCCCCGCGGGCCGCAAACAGGAGCTGAAAGCCCCGCCGGTGAAAGAAGCCGCCTTGCGCCTGGGGCTCGATGTCCGCCAGCCGGAACGGATCCGCCATTGCGTGGAGGAGCTGGCCGCGCTGAAACCGGACGCGATGGCCGTGGTCGGCTACGGGCAGATCATCCCGCAGGCGATTATCGACATCCCGCCGCTCGGCATCCTGAACGTCCACGCCTCGCTGCTGCCGAAATACCGCGGCGCCGCGCCCATCCAGTGGGCCATCGCCAATGGGGAAACGGTGACCGGCGTCACCATCATGCGCATCGACGCGGGCCTGGACACGGGCGACATTCTCTTGCAGGAAGCCGCGGAAATCGGCCCGGAAGAAACCGCCCCGGAGCTGGCCGCGCGGCTTGCGCCGCTGGGGGCGCGGCTGCTGGTGCAGGCCCTGGAAGGCCTGGCATCAGGCACGATCACGCCGGTCCCGCAGGACCACTCGCAGGCAACCCTGGCCCCGATTCTCAAACGGGAAGACGGGCTCGTCGATTTCCGCTGGCCGGCGCAGAAAATCGCCAACCGGGCGCGCGGCTTTCAGCCGTGGCCGGGCGCATGGACCACATGGCGGGGCCAGCGCCTGTACCTCTGGCGGTGCCGGCCGGCCGACGCCGAGTGCCCCGCCGCGCCGGGGAAGATGTTCTCGCACGAGCGGCGCCTGTTCGCCGCCTGCGGCGGCAACACCGTTCTCGAGGTGCTGGAGCTCCAGCCGGAGGGCAGAAAACGGATGGACGCCGCGTCGTTTTTGAACGGATATCGCCTCTCCGATTCAGACATTTTGGGAGAAAATCAGCCGTGAATTTCCCTTCCGGTTTTCGCTATTCGGCCGTGTACGCGGGCATTCGCAAATTGGAAAAGCCGGACCTCGCCCTGATCGTGTCCGACGCGCCCGCCTGCGCGGCGGCGGTTTTCACCACCAACCGCGTGCAGGCGGCGCCCGTGCTGGTCGCGCGGAGGTACCTCGAGGAGACCGGCGGCTCGGCCCGCGCGGTGCTCGTCAACGCGGGTAACGCCAACTGCGCTACGCGAACCGGCGAGAAGGTCGCTTTCCGGACCACCAAAGCCGCGGCGCGGCGCCTCGGCTGCCATCCCGCCGAAGTGCTTCCCGCCTCCACCGGCGTCATCGGCGTGGAGCTGGACCCCAAACTGATCCTCGACGCGCTTCCGGAACTGGTCGCCGGCCTCAGCCCGGACCGGTTTTTTGACGCGGCCGACGCCATCCTCACCACGGACCTGGTCCGCAAGACGGCCTTCGCCGAAACCGGCGGGGTGCGCATCGCCGGCATGACCAAGGGCTCCGGCATGATCCACCCGAACATGGCCACGACGCTGGGCTTCGTCGTTACCGACGCCGCCGTGCCGGCCGCCCGGCTCCGCGCCTGCCTGAAGACGGCGGCCGAGCGCAGCTACAACCGGCTCAGCGTGGACGGCGACATGTCGACCAACGACATGCTGCTCGTCATGGCCAACGGCGCCAGCGGCAAGAGCGTGCCGCGCGAGGCGTTCCAGAAGGCGCTGGACGAAGTCTGCCAGTCCCTGGCCAGGCAGATCGCACGCGACGGCGAGGGCGCGAAGAAGTTTGTCGAGATCCGCGTGGAGGGCGCGGCGAGCGAACGCGCGGCCGCGCAGATCGCGCGCTCCATCGCCAACTCGCCGCTGGTGAAGACCGCCATCGCCGGCAGCGACCCCAACTGGGGCCGCATCCTCGCCGCTGCCGGATATTCCGGCGTCGAGTTCGACCCGGCCCGCGTCGACATCTTCCTTCAGGGCGCGCACGTCTGCCGCAACGGCCTGGCCGCGCCGTTCGATGAAGCGGAGCTGAAAAAAGCGCTCGACCGCAGCGAAGTGGAGATTCTTTTCGTCATCCGCGGCGAAGGCGGCGGCAAGACGGTCTTCTGGACCTGCGACCTGACGCACGGCTACATCGACATCAACGCCAGCTACCGCACCTGAACCGGAGCGCGAGGTTCCGGTAGTACTGCAACCGCAATGTCCTTCCATTTGCCCGGCGCTCGCCGTACACTCAAGGCGCGCGGACGCGCGCAGGGCGCGCCGCGGCAAAGGAGGAATCATGAACAGAAAGTGGATTTGCTTCGCGATCCTCGCGATTGCGATGGCCGTGGTGTCCCCCGTCTTCGCGGCAGATTGCCGCGAGGGCACGGCGTCGAATGGCGCCCGCTACATCGTCTGCATGCCGGATGCGGGCTGGAACGGCGGCCTGGTGCTGTTCGCCCACGGCTACGTGCCCATGGGCGCGCCGCCAGATGCCTGGAAGGCCCACCTGGCGCTGCCCGGCGGGCCTTCCCTTCCGGACCTCATCACCGGGTATGGCTTCGGGTTCGCGGCGTCCAGCTTTTCCAAAGACGGGCTGGCGGTGCCCCAGGGCGTTGATGACACGATGGCCCTGATCGGTATTTTCAAGTCCGTCTTCGGCAACACTTCCGGGCGGGTGTTCGTGACCGGTGTGTCCGAGGGCGGCCTGGTCGCCGCCCAGGCGCTGGAGCACTACCCGGAACAGCTCAACGGCGGCCTGGCCGCCTGCGGACCCATCGGCGACTTCCGCAAGCAGATTAACTACTTCGGCGACGTCCGGGCGCTGTTCGACTATTTCTTCCGCGGCGTGCTCGGCAGCGCGTGGACGCAGGCGAACATCACCATCCCGACCGAACTCATGACGGGTTGGGACACGACTTGCGCCCCCGCGGTGGCGGCCGCGTTACAGGCGAACCCGCTGAAGGCGGCGCAGCTGATCTCGACCGGAAACATCCCCATCGGGCTGAATCCGGCAAACACGGGGGAAGAGGTTCTGTCGGCCCTCTGGTACAACGTGTTCGCCACGAATGATGCGATGGCCACGCTCGGCGGCAACCCGTTTGACAACCGCACGCGCTGGTATTCAGGGTCGCTCAACGATTTTCTGCTGAACTTGCGCGTGGCGCGCTTCACCGCCGACCCGGCCGCGCTGTCCGCCATGTCCGCTTACCAGACCAGCGGCCAGCTGAAGCGCCCGCTGGTGACGCTGCACACGGCCTGGGACCCGGTGGTGCCGGCATGGCAGGAGTCGCTGTACGCGGAGAAGGCAGCGCGCGCGGGCAAGTCGCATCTGCTGGTCCGGTACCCGGTGTTGCGCTTTGGCCATTGCGCCTTCAACGAAGGCGAGGTGCTCATCGCCTTTCTGACGATGGTGCTGCACCCGTATTCCTTCTGAGGCGCGCGCCAGGCGCCGGCGTTCACTTCTTCGGCGGGTCCGAGTGCAGGAACTCGATCGTCACACCGAGCGCCTTCTCGCTGTCGACGTAGACGTAGTCGCCGTTGTCGCGGTCGTAGCGGCCGCGGTGGAGCACCGGCATGCCCATTCGGGCAGCCCGCGCAATCGCTTCGTCCAGGTTCTGGACCTGGAAGCCGAGGTGCTGGACTCCCTCGCCGTGCTCGTCGAGGAACTGCCGCCAGGAGGTGTCGCCGCCCACCGGCTCGATCAGCTCCAGCACCACCTGTCCCAGGCGGAAGAAGGCGAGCTTCGCGCGTCCGGAAGAGGGCTTGCCCTTGTAGACGACCTTCACCTCCTCGCCGGGGCGCGTGGTCGTGATCGACGGCGCGGGCAGGCCGAGCACCTCGGCCCAGCGTTTGGCGCTCGCTTCGATGTTTCGGGTGACGATCGCCACCTGCACGATGGTTTTCATTCCGGGATCGAGCCCGGCCGGCTCCTGTGCAGGAAGCAGGAATGCCGACATTGCCAGTACCGCAGTGATTCGCAGCATGCCTTCTGTCTATCACCGCCGGACGGGCAATGCAAAACGGCGCTCAGACCTTCACTGCCTTCAGCGCCGGCGCATACTTCTGGTCCGTGCCCAGGATGTGGTCCGTCAGCCAGTTCTTCAGGAAGCCCATCAGCTTGATGGAAAAGCCCGCCCGGCTTGAGCCGGCTTCCTGCCGCAGCTTTTCCACCTGCTCCACCATCGCCCGGTGCACGCGCTGGTGCGAGGCCAGGTCCGCATAGCCGGCCTTCTGCATGAGCTTTTCCTCGTGGGCGAAATGGTAGCGCGTGTAGTTGACCAGTTCATTCATGATCCGCATCATGTCTTCCGGCTTGCCGCCCGCCTTCATCGCCTCATACAGGCTGTTAATGATCTCCACCAGCTTCCTGTGCTGCTGGTCGATCTCGGCATGCCCCACGCTGTATTCCGGTTTCCAGTCGATAAACGCCATCGGCGTGTGTCCCTCGCTTGCCTTATCGGACCCGCGCGGGGCGGCTTGAGCGCAAAACGGGCTCAGGCGAGCTTCCACGGTTTGCGGTAACGGCGCGTCAGCCGGCTGTTGGCCTCGCGGTGGTTGGTGACGCGCTCGCGCTCGTCATCCCACTCGAGCCGCGCGCCGAGCCGGAAGGCCAGGTTCGCAAGCAAGGCGCCTTTGTTGAGCCGGTGGGAGTATTCGAAGTTGCAGGTGGTCTCCGTGTTCCGGGCCTTGATGGCGTCGAGAAATTCCCGGATGTGGCCAGGCGAATCGGGGATGGAGGGCTCGGGGCGCGGGAAATCGGGCGCCGGTTTGCCCTTCACCCAGACCTCGTGCTTCGAGTAGTTGGTGACGAGGGTGGCTTCGGTCCCCTCGAACACGACGCAACTGCCCATGTGCTCGAAGCCGGGCCGGCCGCGCGGGTGTTGCGTCCAGGTCAGCAGAACGGGGCCGGGGTATTCGAACACCGCCTCGAAGACGTCCGGGGTCTCGGCGTTGTCTTCGGCCAGCCACCGGCCGCCCGCGGCGCTGACGGCGCGGGGCGCTTTCAGGTCGAGCGCCCAATAAGCCACGTCGGCGTAATGGCACCAGAAGTCGGCGAAATAACCTCCCGAATAATCCCAGAAATAGCGGAATTTCCCGTGCGACCGGTTTGGATTGTAAGGCCGTTTTGGCGCCGGCCCCAGCCAGAAATCATAGTCGAGCTCGGGCGGCGGGGGCCCGTCCGGGGGCGAGCCGATGGATTTTTCGTTGGACGTGAGCCCGCAGTGCACGCGGACGATGCGGCCGAGGAGGCCGGAGCGGACCAGCTCCACCACGCGGCGGTAATTGGGCAGGTCGTTGTGAATGTGGTTGCCCATCTGCGTGACGCGCCGGCGCCGGCGCGCCTCCTCCACCATCCGGCGCCCCTCGCCGACCGACCAGGAAAACGGCTTTTCGACGAAGACGTCCTTGCCCGCCTGGCAGGCCAGGATGGCCGGCAGCGCGTGCCAGTGGTCCGGCGTCGCGATCATCACCGCGTCGATGTCGCCCCGCTCCAGCAGGCGGCGGAAATCGGCGAACGCCGCCGGCTTGCGGCCGGTTTCTTTTTCGACGAGCGCGGCCGCCCGTTCAAGATGGGTCCGGTCGACGTCGCACACGGCCGCCGCTTCCACGTCGGCGTGCCCGAGGAACTGGCGGAGGCGGCCCGTCCCCATGCCGCCGCATCCGATGAAGCCGACGCGGATGCGGTCGCTCGGGGCGGCCTGCGCGCGGGCCGCAGCCAGCCCGGCCGCGGCCGCGCCAAGGAAGAAGCGTCTGGTGGCGCGCATGGCGCCTATCAGGATACAGGAGTGATGACCAGCAGCAGGTCCTTCGGCTCGACGGTTTGTCCGACGGCGACGTGCCGCTCGGTCACCTTGCCGCTGATGGGCGCGTACACCGTGGTCTGCATCTTCATCGCCTCCAGCACCAGCAGCTTGTCGCCCTGCTTCACCATCTGGTTCAGTTCCACGGCGATGGAGGTGACGGCGCCGGGGATGGGCGCGCCCACGTGGCCTGGCTTGGCCGGGTCCGCCTTCGGCTGCGTGCGCGTCTCGGCCTTGATGGAGCGGTCGCGCACGGTGATCTCGCGCGGCTGCCCGTTGAGTTCGAAAAACACCGTGCGGGTGCCGTCCGGGTGCGGGTCGCCGGTGGCCGTGTACTTGATGATGAGAGTCTTGCCGGGCTCGATGTCCACGGTGATCTCCTCGCCCGCCTTCAGCCCGTAAAAGAAGGCAGGCGACGGAAGCACCGTCAGGTCGCCGTAGGCCGTGCGCGCCTTGTCGAATTTCACGTAGACGTCCGGGTACATCACATAGCTCAGCAGGTCGGTTTCCGACGGCTTGCGTCCGGTTTTCTTTTCGATCAGCGCGCGCGTTTCCTCCCAGTCGACCGGCGGCAATTTCGCGCCTGGCCGGCCCCGCCGCGGCTTGCGCCCTTTGAGGATGACCGATGCGATCTTCGGCGGCCAGCCGCCTTCGGGCTCGCCGAGGGCGCCCTCGAACATTTCCACCACCGAATTCGGGATGTTCAGCGAGTGGTCCGGCCCGAGATTCTCGAACTCGTGCACCGTCATGCCGTGCTGGATCAGGAACAGCGCCATGTCGCCGACCACCTTCGACGACGGCGTCACCTTCACGATGTCGCCGAAGGCGCGGTTCACTTCCGCATACATCCGCGCGATCTCCGGCCAGCGGTGCCCCAGCCCGAGGCTTTCCGCCTGCTCCCGCAGGTTTGTGTATTGCCCGCCCGGCATCTCGTGGATGTAGACGTCCGCCATGCCCGACCGCGGCGCCGTGTCGAAGGGCGCGTAATTGGCGCGCACCGTTTCCCAGTAGTCCGAGCAGCGGTTCAGCGCCTCGAAATCCAGCCCCGTGGCGCGCTTCGGGTCATGCTGCAAGGCCGCCACCAGCGAGTTCAGGTTCGGCTGCGAGGTCGAGCCGCTCATCGGGGAGATGGCGGCGTCGGCGATGTCGACGCCCGCCTCGGCGGCCTTCAGGATCGAGGCCGCGTTCAGGCCCGAGGTGTCATGCGTGTGGAAATGGACGGGGATCCCGATTTCCTCCTTGAGCGCCTTCACCAGCTTCCAGGCCGCATACGGCTTGACCAGCCCCGCCATGTCCTTGATCGCCAGCATGTGGGCGCCCATTTTCTCGAGTTCCTTCGCCAGCCGGACGTAGTATTCGAGCGGGTATTTGTCGCGCTTCGGGTCCAGAATGTCGCCCGTGTAGCAGATGGCCGCCTCGCAGACGGCGTTGGTCCGCCGCACCGCCTCCATCGCCACCTTCATGTTCGGCAGCCAGTTCAGGCTGTCGAAGATGCGGAAAATGTCGATGCCTTCCTGCGCGGCAACCTCGACAAACCGCCGCACGGCGTTGTCCGGATAAGCCGTGTAGCCCACGGCGTTGGAGGCGCGCAGCAGCATCTGGAAGCAGATGTTCGGGATCTCCCGGCGCAGCTTCTGAAGGCGCACCCACGGGTCTTCGAGAAGGAACCGCATGGCGACGTCGAAGGTCGCCCCGCCCCACATTTCGAGAGAAAAAAGCCCGGACAGCGAATGCGCATAGAAATTCGCGATCGCCAGCATGTCATAGGTCCGCATCCGCGTGGCCATCAGCGACTGGTGCGCATCGCGCATCGTCGTGTCGGTCAGCAGCAGGCGCTTCTGTTTCAGCACCCACTGCGCGAAGCCTTCGGGGCCCAGTTGCTCGAGCAGCTGCCGCGTCCCGGGCGGCGGCGGCGCCGGGTTGTGCGGCGGCGAGGGCGGCTGCCGCACGGTCTCCGGCGGGCGTCGGCGGGCCATCTCCGGGTTCCCGTTCACCGCAATCTCCGCGAGGTAGCTGAGCAAGCGCGTGGCCCGGTCCTGCCGCGGGCGGAAACGGAAGAGTTCCGGCGTGTTTTCCAGAAATGTGGTGGTCGCTTTTCCGGCCTGAAAATCGGGATGATTGACCACATTTTCCAGAAACGGGATGTTGGTTTTCACGCCGCGGATGCGGAATTCCCTGAGGGCCCGGTCCATCCGCTGGCAGGCCGTTCGGAAATCGTTGCCCCACGCCGTGATCTTGACCAGGAGCGAATCATAGTAGGGCGTGATCACTGCCCCGCCGTAGGCAGATGCCCCGTCCAGCCGGATGCCGAATCCTGCGGGCGAGCGGTAGGTGGTGATGCGGCCGTAATCGGGGAGGAAGTTCTTCGAAGGGTCCTCGGTGGTGATGCGGCACTGAAGCGCGGCGCCGAAGACGCGGATTTCCTCCTGCGGCGGGATGGCCATTTCCGGGCTGTGGAGGGCAAGGCCCTGGGCGACCTGGATCTGGGCGCGGACGATGTCGATGCCGGTGACGACCTCGGTGACGGTGTGCTCGACCTGGATGCGCGGGTTCACCTCGATGAAGAACCACGCGCCGGAATCCACGTCGACGAGAAACTCCACCGTGCCCGCCGAGTAATAACCCGCCTTGCGGCACAGCGCCACGGCCGCCTCGCACAGCTCGCGCCGCAGGCCCGGATCGAGGCTGAAGGCCGGCGCCACCTCGACAATTTTCTGGTGGCGCCGCTGCACGGAACAGTCGCGCTCCCAGAGATGGACGAGGTTGCCGTGCCGGTCGCCGAGCACCTGGACCTCGATGTGCTTGGCGTGCCGGATGTAGCGCTCCACGAACAGCGCGCCGTTGCCGAAAGCCGCATGGGCTTCCTGGCTGGCCTCGTGGAAGCGCGCTTCGAGATCGTCGCTCCGGTGCACGATCCGCATGCCGCGCCCGCCGCCGCCGAAAGCCGCCTTCAGAATCACCGGGTAGCCGGCCGCCTCGGCCGCTTTGCGCGCCTGCGCCAGGGTGGTCACCGGGTGGTCGCTGCCCTGGAGCGTCGGCACGCCCGCCTCGCGCGCCAGCCGGCGCGCCGCGGTCTTGTCGCCCAGCTGCTCGAGCAGCTCCGCGCCGGGGCCGACGAAGGTGATTCCCGCCGCTTCGCAAGCCCGCGCCAGCGCGGGGTTCTCGCTCAGAAACCCGTAGCCCGGATGGATCGCGTCGACGCCCTTTTCCTTCGCCAGCGCAACGATGCCCTCGATGTCCAGGTAAGCCTGCACGGGGCCGAGTCCCTGCCCGACCAGATACGCTTCGTCCGCCTTGAACCGGTGCAGGCTCAGCCGGTCCTCCTGGCTGTAGATGGCAACGGTCTGCAAGCCCAGTTCGTTGGCGGCGCGAAAGATGCGGATCGCGATCTCGCCCCGGTTCAGGGCCATCAGCTTCCTCATACGGATCAGGCTAACATGCGGGAACTTTCACCCTTCCCGATCCGTAATGGGTGACGTGAGGAGATTCCCATGCGCCTGTTGACATCCCTGGCCGCGGCGGCGGCCATGACGGCTCTGGCCGGCTGCGACTGGATCGACCCCGCCGAATGGGGCCAGATGCAGCGCTTCAAGGAGCCCTGGTCAAAGGTGGTGAAGCTGGCGCCCGGCGCCCGCGTCACCCTGGAGACATTCAACGGCAAGATCGACATCGCCGGCCAGGACCGCGAGGAGGCCTCCGTGGAAGTGACCAAATACGCCTCGCGCGAGGAAGTGCTCCGCCAAATGGACGTCGACGTCTTCTCCGATGCGTCAACTCTCCGCGTCCGGGTGCGGCGCCCGGAGGGCAACTGCAACTGCGGCGCAAGCCTGGCCGTGCGCCTGCCGCGCCGCATCACCATCGAGGACGCGCGCACTTCCAACGGCGCCGTCAGCCTGGAGTCGCTCGAAGGCGCCGGAAAGGCCGCCACCTCCAACGGCGCCATCCGCGCCTGGGACATGACCGGCGACTGGACGTTGCGCACCACCAACGGCGCCGTGGAACTGGACCGCGCCGCCGGGGCGTTCGTCGTCCGCACCTCCAACGGGCGCATCCACATCGGCGGACTCAAGGGCAAGGCAGACGCCGAGACCTCCAACGGGTCCATCGACGCCGAAATCCGCGAGCCCGCCGAGGGCGAACCCTTCATCTTCCGCAGCTCGAACGGCTCGCTCACCCTCAAGTTCGACCGCTGGGCCCGGAACCCGGTTCGCGCCGCCACCTCCAACGCCTCCATCACGCTCGCTTTGCCCGAGGGAGTCAGCGCGGATGTCCGCGCGGCCACAAGCAACGGGCGCGTGACGAGCGAATTCGAGGTTTCCGCGCGCGAATTCGGCAAGAATCGCCTCGAGGGCCGTCTGGGCGCCGGCGGCGAACGGATCGAGCTGACATCCTCGAACGGAAATATCCGGCTGGTTCGGCGCTGAGGACTCAGCGCCCGCCCGTCCGGCGCGCCACCTGGAGGTTGGATTCCACGCGTCCCGCGCCGTAGCCGATGCGGAACCGGAGCGGCTTCACCTTGCGCCCCGGGTCATTGTAGGCGGCGCGCAAGTCGCGCTGCATGCGGAACTGAAACTCTTTCCCGTAAGGCTTCTCGTAGTCGCCGTAGAGCTGCACGTCCCAATCCCGTGTGGACAGGTAGCGCCACGGGATGCCCGTGTCATCCTGCAAAATGAGCGCCGAGCGGGCCAGGATCAGCGAGCGGATCCGGGAAAACCGCCGGTCGTGCAGCATGTATGAGGTCGCCTTCAGCATCGTGCAGCAAGGCCCGAGCGATGCGACAAAGCGCTCGAAGGCCGGATTCGAGCGCATGTGGGCGTCGTCGAGGTTGAGCGAGATGTAGTAAAGAGTGGCGGGCTGCCTGCCCTCGGGGTCGATCAAATCGAGCCGCAGCCCGCGGTTGTGCCCGAATTCGGCCCGCTTCACATCCTGGGGCCGCCGCACGGGCTTGCCTTGGCCGTCCAGCTCGATGTATTCATGGCCCGTTACCGTGTAACCGCTGCGCGCCAGCTGGATCAGCAGCGGCTCCGCCACGCCATCGGTGATCTGGCCGCGGAGCTGGCGGTCCATTTCGCGGGTGACAAAAAAGCTCTTCCTGAGAAGGGATGCAAGCGTGTCGGCCAGCGGCAGCAACCTCTCGCCGAGAGCGTCCGGGGGGAAATCCACGGCCCCGGGCACGCGGCCGGGCGGCTCCAGCGCCGCCATCACATAGACCTTGCGCCCGGGAAAGAAGGCGAGCATCGTGATGGCGTCGGCGCCGGAAAACGGGTAAAACACCGGGCAGGAGAGGTCGCCCGGACGGCTCAGCTCTTCGCGGGCGAAATCGCGCATCGCCGGCAGACGCTTGTCCTGGTAATCCCGGAACAACCCATCCAGCCGCCGCGCATGCTCCTGCCAGGCGGGATCGGATTCCATCGACTTGAAAGGACTCACGCCCCGCCCGGGCAAGCCGGCCAGGAAGCGCGCGGCATCGTCCGCTTCCGACCCCGTTTGCGCCGTGCGGGCGAATGGCGACCGGGACGAGGAACCGCAGCCTGCTGTGACAAGCAGGGCGCAAATTGTCAGTGCCGGGAAATACCGGTGCATGAACCCCTGTTTCCAATTTATTTTGTCATCTTCTGGACCGGCGGCAGAAATGCGCCTTTGCTCCGGCGGCCACTCGGGCCGGATTTGCGGCATCCGGGCCCCATTGGCCTCGCCGACCCACTGACTCCAATTTCAGAAGGACCCGGCTGGGCCGCCCGGCAATTCTCGGCAAGGCGGTTATTTCCGGTGGTCCGGATCCATCGGGTTTGCGGAGGAATGGCGGAGTGAACGGCTTTGGACTGGCGCCAGGAAGCGCGGGCTTCCGCCCGTGCGCCATGGATCCGGGAAGTTCAGAAGAAGAGACTCTGCCGGCGAGGGGAGACTTGCTGCCGGTGAAGACCTTTTCAGGCCGGCCGCATTCACGCGCGGGCAGGGGCCCCCTGCTCAAGCCACGCCGCCAGTTGCCGGCGAGGCGCGAGGCCGGGCTTCTGCAACAGAAGCCTGCCGCCGAAGAAAACGGCGAAGTTGGGAATCGCCTGCACGCGGTACCTGGCTGCCAGCTCAGGGTGCTCCTCGGTATTGACCTTGAGCACCAGGGCGCGTCCGGCCATTTCGCGGGCCACGCCGGCCACTTCCGGCGCGGCCATGCGGCACGGCCCGCACCAAGGCGCCCAGAAATCGACCAGCACAGGCACCGTGGCTCCGGAAATAATGGCATCGAACTCGGCCGGCCCGACGTCGATGGGTTCGTCCACCGGCGGAAGTGCGGCCTTGCACGCCCCGCAGCGGCCCTCGTCCGCCAGCCGGGAGACGGGAACCCGGTTCTTCGCCCCGCAGTGCGGGCACCTGCGGATCAACGCATCGGTCATGTCTGGTGAATCCCCCCACTTGGAAGATGCGCGGCAGCAGGCCCCGGTGACAGGCGCGGCGGCTGCGCGGCGCCTCTGTGTTGAGGAGCGGCCGGCAGCACAAGCTCTTTGTCAGTGCCCCCGGAGCCGCCGGGTGCAGAGAACTTTGCCGGGCGCAGGCTGCCACTCCGGGAGGCCGCGGGAGCGCCGCCGGCTGGATCCGTGGGGAAGTCCTGTGATTCCGCGCCGAGGCTGGCAATCGGGACGGGAGCGGAGGCGGGCCGGCCCGGTCGGCTCGCGCGGGCGGCATTGGGCAAACGGGGCGCGGGAAAGTTGGCCGGCGTTCAGGAGGGTTTTCGAAGGAGGGCGACAGACGAACGGGTAACGAGGACCCCGGCGCGTGGGGGGGCGGCGTTGCCGCGGCGAGATGAGTGACAGCGGGCTGCGGCGCTCGGACCGGACGGGCGGATGCAGGCAGTCGTTCGAGACTAGCCCGGCGTTCTTCCTGGCGAACCCGGTCCGGTCGACGCGCAGCCGCCTGGCGCAGGTGGAACAGGAAGCGCCGTGGCGGGTTCGATCGTGCAAGCTATACTCAACTCGTGCATACGCTTGTGGCCTGCGCTTGGGCGACCCGGCATCAGCGGGGCGCCGGGAACGACGACGGACGCCCGGCTGCCGCCGGCCACCGGGCGCAAGAAATCGTTGGGGCTGAAAGAGTTGCAAACACCGCTTGCCAGACGGCCAGATGCTAGCTATAATGACAATTGAAAACACCAGCGTGCGCCCGTAGCTCAGCTGGATAGAGCAACTGGCTACGAACCAGTAGGTCGGGTGTTCGAATCACTCCGGGCGCACCATTTCTTTTTCTTTATTCCTGCTTCCGTTCCCTTCCCGCACCCCGGGCAGTTTGGCGCACACAGAGAGTCCTCAGCCGTCACTCGTCTCGGCCAGGATGTTTGACAGCGCATCCTCAGCCTGAAGTGACAGCAGTGCAAACGCAATCTTGAAAGAGTGTGGGCGAGGGAATTGTAGCCTGGGGGAGATCCGGCGGGGGGACACCCGGGACAGCCTGAATTGAGCCACTGGAACACCCGCCACCCCGGCGCGCGGCCTGGAGCCGTTATCCCGCTTGCGGCTCTGGATGCCGGCTTGCGCGCGGCTTCTTACCAGAAAATCTTCATCGCGAACTGGAATTGCCGCGCGTCGAGGGCCGAGGTGTAAGCCAGCGGCGTCGTGGGCGAGGCGCCGCGGATTGCCCGCACGGGCTGCGGCAGCGCAGCCAGCGGCACCGCGCCCACCGTGTTGTTCACGGTCCGGAAATTTGTCCGGTTGGCCAGATTGAACCCTTCGGCGATGATCTCGAGCGAGTTGCGCTCCGAAGCGAGACGGAAGCGCCGCGAAAGGCGCAGATCGAAGGTCACGAAATTCGGCCCGCGGCCGATATTGCGCCCGGCCGGGAAGGGACGGTCGTTGGTGGTGTAGTTGTCGCCGTTGACGTCCAGGCCGGCCAGCAAGTTGAAGGGCCGCCAGGAATTCGCCATGAAAATCGGCGCGATATTCCAGCCGCGCAGCCATCCATTTTGCGCGGGCGACTCGTAAAGGGCGTGCACCACGACGCGGTGCGCGTGATGGAAAGCCGACAACGACCGCTCGCACCGCTTGCAAAGCTGGTCCATGGGCGAAAAATCGGAGTTGAAATCGGTGAAATCGTCCATTGCTTTCGACCAGGTGTAGTGGCCGGCGAGGGCGAAATTCCGCCGCATCCGCCGCTGCACCTGAAGGATGCCGGCATGGTACAGCGTGTTGCCGTCGTAAGTGAAGATGTTTTTCTGGAGCAGCGTCGGGTCGATGCGCCCGTATTGCGGCGTGCCGTTGGGGTTCCGCTGCCCGGTGTAGAAGAGGTTCCGGCCGGTGATGCGGGCGAAGCCGAGCCCGCGGTTGTAATTCCAGGCGGCCGAGACCGCCCAGTCGCCGAAAGCGCGCTCGATCTCGAAGCTGCCCTGCTGCGAGTAGCCCTGCCGCAGCGGGTCCGAGCCGAATTCGACGCGCAGCGGCAGCCCGGGGCCGACGGGCACGCCGAACTGTTTCAGATCATCCGGCGTGATGCTGCGCCGCCCGATGACGCCTTGCCGCAGCAGCCCCTGGTAGATGTCGGCGGAGGTGGTGGGCCGGCCTGTAGCCGGGTTGATGATCACGGGGATGCCGGTGAGCGGCACGAAGACCTGATTGATGTAACGGCCGCTGAGAGCGTCGGCAACGTTGGCGATCTGGAGATTGGTCGGAGCGAAGTAGAGGCCGTAGCCGCCCCGAACCACGGTCCGGCCCGACTGGCCCGGCGACCACGCGAAAGCGAAACGCGGCCCGAAATTGTTCTTGTCCGTGCCGAGCACCTTCTCGTTCCCCTCGAGGTCGTAACGAAGGCCGAAGTGAAGAGTCAGGTTGCGGCGCGCGCGCCAGGCGTCCTGCACATAGAGCCCGTAGCGCTTCGACCAACCGGTCCAGCGCGGGTCGCCGAAGCCCTGCTGGTAGAAGGTGGGCAGGCCGAGGGCGAACGCCTGCAAGGCGCTGACCGGCTGCGCGAGCACCGGAAGCAGAGACGATTGCCCCGTGGCCTGCAAATACTGGCTGATCTGCTGCACTGCGGCCGCGCCCGCCGCGCCGGCGATCACGTTTTGCAGCGGCACGGCCTCGCCGAAGCTGAAACGGCCGCTGAAGAACGTCTCCGTGTTGGCGAAGTCGCGCACGGGGTTGATGTCGAAGCCGAACTTCAGGTCGTGCGAGGACGAGTGGCGGTTCCAGTTCTGAAGAACCTGATAATGGCGCTCTTCGGTGCGCGACGGCAGGAAGATCTCGCGCCCGAAGAAGCCGAAGCCGGTGACGTTGAGCTCCGGCCCGTAAGGATCCACCGTGCGCACGGCGATGCGGTTGTAGTTGAACATCAGCCGCGTTTCGACCACCCAGGAGGAGTTGAGGATGACCGAGTCGCTGAGCATCGATGTGCCGTCCCAGATGTCGAAATTGCGGCCGCGGTTGTAGGCCACCAGCGCGCCGAACTGGTTGTTCTGGTTGTCGAGCGACCCGAGGCTGCCGCGCCAGTAAAGGCTGTGGCGGTCGCTGAAGCGGTGGTCGATGCGGGTCGAGAAGAGGTTGCTCGCCTCGCTGAAGGGAAACACGCCGCTGTTGGCCTGGAAGACGCCGGTGACGAACGGGTTGGAGGCGGGCGTGAGCGCGCCGGACAGCGCCTGCGCAAGCCCGGCGAGCTGCGGCACGCCGCTCGCGCGCAGCGCATTGAGCAGGGCCTGCTGGGAGGGGGTGGGCGCGTTGAAGGCGCTGCGGTCCTGAAGGATCGGCACGAAGGTGGACTCATGCCGGTCGAGCCGCTCGTACGCGCTGAAGAAGAAGGTGCGGTCGCGCCGCAGGGGGCCGCCGAGCGTCGCCCCGGCCTGGGAGCGCGTGTAGGCGGACTTCTGCGGGTCGAAGAAGTTGCGGGCCTGGATGTCGCGGTGGCGCAGGAAGCCGAACACATTGCCGTGGAGCCGGTTGCCGCCGCTGCGCGTGACGATGTTCACGGTGCCGCCGCTGGCCCAGCCGAACTCGGCGCTGGCGGTGTTGCGGTTGATCTGGAACTCCTGCACCGCCTCCTGGCTGACGCTCATGCGCACGCCGCCGGAGTTGATATAGTTCTCCACGCCATCCACGAAGAAGCCGTTGCCGCGGCCGTTGCCGCCGCCGAAGCTGATGCCGGACTGCGGCGTCTGCGCCACGCGGTAGTCGGTGCCGTCGGCGAGATCCTGCGTGGAGGCGGTGGCGGGCGACAGCAGCGCGAAGTCGAGATAGTTGCGCCGGTTGATCGGCAGCTGCGCGATGCGCGTCAGATCGATTGTCGACGCCTGCTGGGCGCGCTCGGAATCTACCACAGGCGCTTCCGCCAGCACCTCGACGACCTGCTGCAATTCGCCCACTTCCATGCGGACCGGCAGCGTGAACACTTCGCCCACGCGCACCTCGACGCGCTCGAAGACCTGCGGCGTGAAGCCTTGCGCCTCGACGCGCACGCGGTAGCGGCCAGGCGGCAACAGCGGGAAGACAAATTCGCCGGACTCGCCGGTTTCGGCGGCGCGCTGGATGGCTCGCTCCGGGTCCTGCGCCTGGAGCTTCGCGCCGCGGATCACGGAGCCGCTTGCGTCGGTGACGACGCCGCGGATCTCGCCCGCATTGCTTTGCGCCTGTGGATATGCTGGAAGGCAGGTGATGGCCGCAATGGCCCACAACGTCATCGACTTCATCGCGCTACTCCCCGGCTTCTGTCCTGCAAGGGCAGACTCTCCGGATTTTAGCAGGAGCGGAACGTGAGAAAACAAGCCTTTTATGCGGTTCCGGGATTATTGCTGGCCCTCCAGGCGCTGGCGGGCCCTTCAATAAGAGCGGGCGCGGCGCGGATCGACATCACGCCGGAGGGCCCTGTCTGGATGTCCGGCTATGCGGCGCGCAACAAGCCGAGCGAGGGCGTGCTGATGCCGCTGTGGGCCAAGGCGCTGGCGCTGGAGGACGCCCGCGGCAACCGCGCCGTGATCGTCACCACGGATCTGATCGGCCTGCCGATGGAGCTCACCGACCTGGTCGCCGCGCGGGCGATGGAGAAGTACAAGCTGGACCGCGCCTCGCTCGTGTTCAATGCCTCGCACACACACACGGGCCCGGTGGTGCGGGGCAACCTTTCGGTGATGGAGTCGCAGCAGCCGCCGCACCGGGAGGCGCTGGCCGCCTACCGCCAGACGCTTCAGCAGAAGCTGCTGGACGTGATCGGCGCGGCGCTGGCCGATCTGGCCCCGGCGGAGCTTGCCTTCGCCTACGGGGAGGCGCGCTTCGGCGTCAACCGCCGGCAGTTCACCCCGGCGGGCGTCGTCATCGGCGTCAATCCGGACGGGCCGGTCGATCCCCGCGTGCCGGTGCTGCGCGTGACCTCGCCGTCGGGCAAGGTGCGGGCCCTGCTGTTCGGCTACGCCTGCCACAACACCACGCTGACGGCCGAGTTCTACCAGTTGAGCGGCGACTATGCGGGCTTCGCGCAGGCGGAGCTCGAAAAGGAGTTCCCCGGCGCCGTGGCGCTGTTTGTGCAGCTCTGCGGCGGCGATCAGAACCCGAACCCCCGCAGCAAGCTCGAGTATGCCGAACAGCACGGGCGCACGCTGGCGGCGGAGGTGGCGCGCGTGGCGCGCACCGCGATGTCGCCCGCCGGCGGCCGCATCCGCGCGGCCTACCAGCTGGCCGCTTTGCCCTTTGCGCCGCACACGCGGGAGCAGTTCGAGCAGGAGCTGAAGGACGCGAACGTCTTCCGGCAGCGCCGCGCCCGGCTGATGCTGCAACTCTACGACGAGCGCCGCGAGCCGCGGCAGCTGCGCTACCCGGTGCAGGCGGTGCGGCTGGAGCGCGGCTTCACTCTGATCGCGCTGGGCGGCGAGGTGGTGGTGGACTACGCGTTGTGGGCCTACAGGACGTGGCCGCAGGAGCCGCTGATGGTGGCGGGCTATTCCAACGACGTCGCCTGCTACATCCCGAGCGCGCGCATCTTGCGCGAGGGCGGCTACGAGGCGGTGGATTCGATGATCTATTACGGGCAGCCCGGGCCGTTCACCGAGGAAGTGGAAGCGCGCATCCAGGACGCGGTGCGGCAGGTGATGAAGCGGGTAGGACGGTGATCTTCGCGCTGGCGCTTTGGGCGGTTGCCGCCGCGGAGCCCGACTGGCTCGTGCGGATCCACACGGTCCCGCCGGAAATCGGCGCGAGCCTCCTGCTCAAGGTGGCCGACCGCGACCTGCCGAAACGGGCGGACCTGGTGGAGGAAGCGTTCCGGCTCGGCGGGCAGGCGCGGATGCGCTGGCCGGAGTTCGCCGCCGTGTCTCCGGACAGCATGGAAGCGCGGCGCGTGGAGGCGTCCTTCGAGCAGCTGGATGCGCTCAACCTGCAAGCGCGCGCCGTGGAGGCGATGCTGCGGATCCAGCCGCGCCGCGCCCTGGAAATGGCGCTCGAGATGGCGATGCCGTCGCCGCGGCAAGCCGGTTGCTCGACGGCCACGCTGCCAGACCTTGGCCGCTTTTACGGGGTCGCGCTGCAAATGGGCATGCGCGGATTTCCCCTGAAGATGCGGGCCGAAGGCCGGCACATGGACTACCTGCTGCGCGTGCTGGGCGCGTCGGCGACGGCGGCGCACCTGGCCGCCGCGGCGCCGATGGTGGCGCTGTACGACGGGCCGGAGGAGGAAAAGACGGCGCTGATTTCCGCGCTGGCGTTTTCGATGCGCGGCGCAAGGGCCTCGCCCCGGGAAGCGCCCCTCCTGGACAGGATTCGCGAAGCCGTGGCGCGGCTGGCCGGCCTGCCCGGGGGAGAGGCCCTCGCCGAGGCGATGAAATCGCTGGAGGCGAGCGTCCTTGAAGCGGAGCCGTGCCCCGACCAGGCGGGCTTCCTCCTGTGGCGGTCCGGCACGGGGGCCGCCTTGCGGGAAGCCGTGGCCGCGTTCCGGCGCAGCGCCGGCGGCGGCGAGCGGGAGTTGCAATTCGCGGCCCTGCTTGGACGCATCGAGAGCTGGCGCGGCGAAAGAGAGACGCCGGCGATGGCGCACTTCCACATGAAGGCGCTGTTGCTGCGCGACCTGCTGGAGATGGCGCCGACGGAGGCGTCGCTGGCCGCCGTGATCTCCTCGTACGTGCGGTTCCTGGGGGCCTCGCCGGCGAAGACGGAAAGCCCGGCGGAATGGGTGGTGCATTTCCGGCGGCTGTTGCTGCCCTTGGCGCCGTTGGGGCGCAAGAGCGTGGATCTGGCCGTGGCCGAGATCCGGCGCAGCGGCGACCCGCTGATGAACCTGCTGGCGGACGCGCACAGCGGCGGGTATTTCTGAGGCGCCTGCACGCTCGGATAGACTGGGGCCATGCCCCGCTATGGCGCCGTTGAAGCAGGCGGCACGAAGTTCATGCTGGCGGCGGGCGGCGACCCGCTGCGGCTGGAGCAGGTGACGCGCGTGCCGACCTCGGAAGACCCTGAAGAAACGCTTGAGTCCGTGATCGGCTACTTCCGGCGCGCCGGGCCGCTGGACGCGATCGGCGTGGCCACCTTCGGGCCGGTGGATTTCGCCACCGGACGCATCACAACGACGCCGAAGCTCGCGTGGCGGAACTACCCGCTGCGGGAGAAGCTGGCCTCGGCGCTCGGCGTGCCGGTGGGGTTCGACACGGACGTGAACGGCGCGGCGCTGGCGGAAGCGCGGTGCGGCGCAGGGCGGGGCGTGGAGGACCTGGTGTACTTCACGGTGGGCACGGGCATCGGCGGCGGGGCCATCACGGGCGGGCGCCTGGTGCACGGGCTGATGCACTCCGAGATGGGACACCTGCTGGTGCGGCGCGCGCCGGGCGAGCGGCCGGACTTTGCCGGCGTCTGCCCGTATCACGGGGATTGTCTGGAAGGCATGGCCAGCGGCCCGGCGATCGAGGCGCGGTGGGACCGCAAGCCGGAGTCGCTCGCAGAAGATCATCCCGCCTGGGGCCTGGAGGCGGATTATCTGGCGCAGGCCTGCATTGCCGTGGCGTGCGTGCTTTCGCCGCGGGTGATCGTGCTGGGCGGCGGCGTGATGGAGCAGGCGCACCTGCTCGGGATGATCCGTGCGCGGACCGCCGGGTATGCGAACGGGTATTTTCCGCTGCCGCGGATCGAGCGGCCCGCGCTCGAATATCCGGGCCTGAGCGGGGCGCTGATTCTGGCCATGGAGGCGGCGCGATGAGAAAAAACATTTCTTCGGGAACCCGTTGGGAGGCGGCGGTGGGCTATTCGCGGGCGGTGCGCGTGGGGCCGCACGTGTGGGTGGCGGGAACGACGGCGGTGGACGACCGCGGCCGGGTGGCGGGCGAGGGCGACGCGGGGGCGCAGGCGCTGTTCATCCTGCGAAAGATCGAGCGGGCGCTTGCCGAAGCCGGCGCCTCGCTGCGCGACGTGGTGCGGACGCGGATGTACCTGGTCTCGCTGGATGATGAAGAGGCCGTGGGGCGGGCGCACCGCGAGGTTTTCGGCGACATTCGCCCGGCGGCGACCATGATCCAGGTCGCGGGCCTGGTGGATGCGCGGCTGCGGGTGGAGATCGAAGTCGAGGCGTACGTCGAGGGCTGAGGCCGGAACGCGTGGCGGAGAAACAGAAACGGCGCCCCGGTTGGGGGCGCCGTTTCCGGGCGAGGCTTCAGCGTGCTCAGAAGAAGAAGCTGAGCTGGAGACGGGCTGCGCGCGGCGATTGCCAGCTATTGGCGAGTCCGTACAGCGGGCTCACCGGCACGCCCTGGGCCTTCATCAGGGAAAGGGTATTGAAGCCCTTGAAGATGTCGGCCTCGTGAGCGAACTGGAGCTGGCCGTAGTCGGGGTGCGTCAACCCGACGTTCTTGTTGGTGACGATGCCCGAGTTGAACAGGTTGAATACCGTGAACTCGAAGCGGACCCTCATGCTTTCCCGGGCCGCGAAGGGCGCGAAATCGTGCATGAGGTTGAGGTCGAAGTTGTAGAAGACGGGCGTGCGCCCCATGTCGCCGCGGCCATAGGGATAGGCGGGCACGGAGGAGATGACCGTGGCCTCCGTGGTGAGGGGCGTCCCCGAGTAAAGCACGACGTTCGGAGCAAACGTCGTGGTGCCGAGGAAGCTCTTCTGCGTGTAGCCGCCGAAGAACTTGAGCGTATGCGGACGGTCAGTGGCGAGCCGGCCTTTGGCGAGCTGGCCCTGCTCGGTAATGGTGATCCAGGGCAGGTCGAAGTAGCGGTTGACGTTGGGGCTGGTGCGGCCGTTTTCGTCCGAGCTGGCGAGGCCGCCGTAGTTGCCATAGAGGCGGGACCAGGTGTAGCTGATGGCGTACTGGTATTTCCGCGAGAACCGCTTGTCGAGGCGGAACTCGATGGCGTCGTAGTTGCGGATCGCCTTCGGGGTGGGCGGGATGCCGGGCTCCCAGGTCTTGGGATCGGCAACCAGGCCGAAGCCGGGGTTGGCGATGTAGTAGATCTCGCCTTCCGGCCCAAGCGTGCCGACGTCCTCGATGGTGCGGATGAGGCGGCGGTTCGTATAGCGCAAGCTGGCCACAACGGTCGGGGTGACGCTGTAGTCGTAGCCGAGGTCGAACATCCGCTGCTTCATCGGCTTGAGGTTGGGATCAACCGTGTTGTTCTCGGGGTCGTTGGACGGGATGCGCCAGTTGACGGCTTCGAAGAAGCGTCCGGGAAGCTTGTACGGATCGGCGGGGATCCCCTGAAGCGTCCTCACCCAATTGGGATCGTCGAGGGAGTAATAGTAATCCCACCAGATGTCACCGCCGAAGCTGCCGCGCGGCATCTCGTACTTCATCAGGTCGTAGAAGTAGCCCCAGGATGCGTAGAAGCGCATCTTGCCGTCGCCCTTCGGGTCGAAGGCGCCGCCGATGCGCGGGCTGATCTTGCTGCTCCAGGGGAACTCGATCGGGGGCGCCGCGGTGGTCTGCCCCTTGATGGAGAAGCTGGGCAGGAACTCGCGCTCGGTGCGGATGCCGAGGTTGAGCGACAGGTGCTTGTTCACCCTCCAGTTGTCCTGGAAGAAGAGGCTCTTGTTGTCGCTGGAGGCGTCGCCGAAGGTGCCGAAGATGCGGTAGCGGTAATAGCCGAAGGCACCCGTCTGACGGCCGCTGCACTGCGAGGTGATGCAGGCGTAGCTGAGGCCCCAGTAGTAGCGGTAATAGCCGTTCGGCCATGCCAGGTACTTGACCGAGTTGGACAGCAAGTTGGTCTGGTAGCCGAACTTGAAGTTGTGCTGTCCGCCGAGATTGAGAAGGTAGGAGCCTTCAGCATTGAAGTTCTTGCGGGTGTAGATGTCGTAGTCGTGCCGCGAGGGCGTCTGCTGGCGCCAGCCGGCCGGCCCGCGGAGATCGGCCGGGATGTTGAGCGGGGAATTGACGTTGGAGTTGCTGTAGTAAATGGCGGTGATGTCGGGGATCGCGTAGCGGTCGGTGAAATTGGTGTAGTTGTAGCCGCCACGGAAGGTAAAGATCAGCTTGCTCGTGGCAAGGTAGTCGATCTGGCCCGAAACGATCTGGCCGGCGGTGTAGTTGCCGAAGAGACCCCAGGTGGCGTTGGGAGAATCCGTGCCGTCGCGGGCAGGAAGAGTCCCGCGGGTGTAGTTGGGGTTCCAGATCCAGCTCATGTTCATCCGGACCTTGCTGAACGGCACGAAATCAATCTTGCCCACCGAATAATGCTGGCGGTACTTCGAATTGAACGTGGCCGTCTGATTGTTGGACAGGAACGTCACCGTCCGGCTGGTGGACGTCAGACTCGGCATGAAGCCGGCGAAAAAGAAGAGCTTGTTCTTCAGGATCGGGCCTCCGATGTTGAAAACCGGATTCCAGCGCGTCCAGTCATCGGCCTGGTTCTGGAAGTAACGGACCTTCGTTCGGGGCGTGCCGGAATCGCTGGGGTCGATCTGAAGAGTGGGCCTGGGCCTTCCCTGGAGGTTGTCGTTGTCGAAATAGAAGCCGGCCTGGCCGTGCCACTCATTGCTGCCGCTGCGGACGACGGCGTTGATCACGCCGCCCATGGCGCCGCCGTACTGGGCCTCCATGACGCCGTTCTTCACCTGGACCTGCTGAACCATTTCCACGGGGACGCGGTTCTGGCCGGAAAGCACTCCGGTCTGGATGTTGGTGACCTCCATGCCGTCGAGGTAATAGACGTTTTCCGAACCGGAAGCGCCGTCCACCTGGAAGCCGCCCGCCTTGCCTTCATTGCGGGCGCCGGGGGCGATGTTGATCAGGTCGTAGAAGCTGCGGCCCTTCGGGATGAGGTCGAAGAAGCTCTTGTCGACGTTGATCGCCGAGCTGGAGGACGTGGTGTCGACGAGCACCGCCTCGGCGGTGACAACCACGCTCTCGGTGACCTTGCCGACTTCCAGCCGGAAGTCAACGCGGGTGGCGCGGCCGAGCACGACGGGCGTGTCGGTCTTCCTCACCGTGGAGAATCCCGGGGCCGACACCGTGACGGTGTACATGCCGACGGGGAGCTGCTGTTGCAGGAACTGCCCGGTCGAATCGGTTTGCAGGGTGATCGGCCGCGGCAGCGGGCCGCCGCTGATTTCGACCGTGGCGTTGGGAACGGCCGCGCCGCTCGGGTCGGTGACCACGCCCTGGATGCTGCCGGTGGTTTCCTGCGCGGCAGCGAATGCAGTACACAACACGAGAAGTGCCACGAACGCCAGCCAGCGTCCCGTGGCGCCCCTGAAGCTGGATGCGAGATTCATAGTCACAAAATCCTCCCTGAGGAATTCGAAAATCTTGCCCGGCAGACTTTGATCCAACGCGCCCGCGCATCCGTTCGCCCGGGACCGGACGATGGCAAGCGGACGCTATTCTTGGCCTGGTTGGAAGGGAGCCGGCGCCGCAGAAATGCAGGCCGGCGGGACAGACGCGGAGGTTGTGGACACAACCCCCCGGAAGTCGTGGCAGGGCCAAGGAGGCCTGAAAAGGCCTGCCCCCTGAAGCACCACCCCTCAGGCTCGCAATCTTCCGCTGGAAGCCCTGAGGTACGCGTCATGATGAAAGAGCAATCTCCCATGCCCCGGTGGGGCTTGACTGTGACAATCGTAACACAACCCTGAAGAATCAAGTCAAGGGGGTATGATTCTCCCCGGCGGCCGTTCCGGAAGCAGGGGCGGCGCCCGGGGCCGCCGGGGCTATGATGATAGGGCAGGATCCGAGCATGCCCACCCGCCATCGCCTGCGCTTTTCCGCCGGTCTGGCCGCCTTGTCCGTCCTGATCGCTCTGGTCGTGTGGCAGGGCTCGTTCACGGTGGGCGACTACGGGCCGCAGACGCCGGAGCAGACCTATGTGTTTTGGGCCCTGTCGACGGTGATCTTCCTGCTCACCGTGCTGCTGGGATTCATTCTTTTCCGGGACGCCATCAAGCTGTACTTCGCGCGGCGCGCCGGAGTGGAGGGCGCCCGCATCCGCACCAAGATCCTGGTCGGCGCGCTCGGTCTGGTTTTTCTGCCGACGGTGTTCCTGTTCCTGTGGAGCGTCGAAGTCCTGAACAGAAACCTGGACAAATGGTTCAGCCGGCCGGCGGAGCGAATCAAGCTCAACCTGGCCGAAATCGGCAGCGCGATGCAGGCCGAGGCGCAGCGCCGGGCCACGGTGGCGGCGCGGTGGCTGGCCGACAGCGCCCAGTTCCGCGAGTTCCTCTCCGGCGGCGCGACGCCCGCGGCCTTCTTCTCGAACGCCTGCGCGGCGGCCGGCGCCGAGGAAATCCACTTCGTGCGCCCGGACGGCGGCCAGCTTCTCATTTGCCAGAACCACGAGTCGGGCGGCGAGGGCGGGCCGGAAACCACGGCCTCGGCGCCGGTGGCCGGCGGGCAGCTGGTGGTGCGCATCCGCTTGCCTGTGGATCTGGCCGCCCGCGAACGGGAGATCCAGCAACAGGTGCGCGACTACGACCGCCTGGCAGCGAGCCGCAAGGAGACGCGGATCTTTTATCTCCAGTTGCTGTTCCTGATCACGCTGTTCGTCCTGTTCGTCGCCGTGTGGGTGGCGCTGTTCCTGGCACGGCAAATCACGGCGCCGGTGACCGCGCTGCTGGAAGCGGCCCGCGCGGTGCGCTCGGGCGACCTGTCCTGGCGCGTGCGCGTCGCCGCCACCGACGAGCTGGCGACGCTGGTGCGCGCCTTCAACGAGATGACCGAGGACCTGGAGGCCAACCGGGACGAGCTGGAGCGGCGGCGCCGCTTCATCGAGGCGGTGCTCGAAAGCATCCCGAGCGGCGTCATCAGCCTGAGCCATGACATGACGGTGCTGCTGGCCAACAGCGCGATGCGGAAGATCCTGCCGGACCAGCCCATCGAGCCGGGGGCGCGGCTCGTCGATCTGATCCCCGGCGGCCGCGCGGGCGACCTCCTGCGGCTGCTGAAACGCGCCCGGCGCACCGGGTCGGCGTCGCGCCAGTTCGAGGTGGCGACGCCGCAGGGCACGCGCCATCTGTCGCTGACCGTGGCGGCGCTGGAGGCGTCGACGACATCCGGGTTCGTCCTGGTGGTGGAGGACACGACCGACATCCTGCGCGCGCAGCGGGCGGCGGCCTGGCACGAAGTGGCGCGGCGCATCGCCCATGAGCTGAAGAACCCGATCACGCCCATCGCCCTCAGCGCCGAGCGCATCCTGCGGCAGGTGGAGAAGAACCCGCCCCCGCCCGAGGTGCGGCGCATCCTCGTGGAGTGTTGCGCGACGATCCGCCGCGAGGTGGACAGCGTGAAGAACCTCGTCGACGCTTTCTCGCAGTTCGCGCGCTTCC
>Ga0308390_1000133_pt1 | contig 56955 bp, 59 predicted proteins | sample Hotspr2Sample149_FD_202358 | JGI IMG/M metagenome (GOLD analysis project Ga0308390, IMG submission 202358) | Hot spring phototrophic mat microbial communities from Mushroom Spring, Yellowstone National Park, Wyoming, United States - 20040719_149 ...
GTATGCGGAGAAAACCTTACCAAACTTCCTTCTCCGCAAGAGGAACTCTTCAACATGAGGAATAAGAGGTATGAGAAAGGGGGAGAAAAAGGAGCATGTGTTCTGACACAAAATTCTTGACACTATCTTTGCGATTCCCAGGTTTTCTCAGCTGCGAAGGAAACCGAGACCAGAAAGAGCGAAAGAAGGAACACAAGCCAGAGACCTTTTTTCATAACTATCCCCCCTTATTTTGAAAGTATTTTCATTGTAATCGAAATGGTGTGTGATTGTCAATTGTGTGTACGGGTTCATGATAGCGTCAACTTATTGTAGGGATATTTTTGAAAACCCTCTCCATAGCTTCATTTCCTGATCTACCTTCTTTTCCCTCGCTCATTTAGATTATGGTCTTTCGTGCCCCAGGAATCCAGGACATACTTTGTGTGAGAGCCTTGATGGTCATACACAGAACACCTACCGGAATATGGTTATGGCTTTCTGGAATACCTCTCTTTCTTTATGGTTTCAGGAGAAAGGGTAAAGAGAGGGGCTTATGCTTTTGGGTTTGGAGGGCCTCACTCCAATTTTTTACGACAAATACCACTTCCTTTGGACGGCAAGGTCTTTTTGTGTTCATTTGTCTTCGGAAAACCTCGATAAATTTACACCAGCTGGCTGGTGGAAAGAGAGCGTGTAGGGAATAAGAAAGCATGTAAGGAGGTTCCCCTTTAAAGGAACAGGAGGTAGATAATGGAATGTTTCGTTCTTTCCAAAGATTCTTTTGATTTGTTTGTGGAGTCCTTGGTACGTCGCGAAAAAGTTGTTGCACCTGTAAAGAAAGGGAATGGTCATTTTACTTTTGCCGAGATTCAAAAGGGTAACGATATTGCTCTTCAATACATTCCCACCATTCTCCCACCCAAAAAGTACTTTATGCCTCAGTACGAAATTCTGGCAGAGTACGATCTCCGAAAAGGCCAGAGACTTCAACCGGTGGTGTAGATTGAGTCTCTCGTCCTCTTTGGGGTGCATACCTGTGATCTGGCAGGAATCCAGTGTCTTGATGTGGTTTTCAGCGATCGCCCCAAAGACCTGAATTATCTTATCCGCAGAGAGTATATCACTGTCATTGGTCTGGAATGTAACGAGTACTGTGACGCCTATGCTTCCTGTGGACTCATGGGGAACTTTCTTCCCCAAGGGGGATACGATCTTTTCTTCACGGATCTTGGAGACTATTTTTTCATTCAGGTGGGTACCCAGAAAGGTGAAGACCTGGTGCGCGACATTCCTTTACTGGAGAGAGCACAATCACCGCACTTTGCCGATCTTGAGACATTGCGCGTCCAAAAAGCTCAGGTTTTCCGCTCTGAGGTTCCCGTAGACCGTTCTCTTCTTCCTCGCATGTTTAAGGAAGGCTTTGAAGCAAAGGTATGGGAAGAAATTGGTGCCCGCTGCCTTTCCTGCGGTAACTGTACCAACGTCTGTCCTACCTGTTACTGCTTCGATGTCCGGGATGTCCCCGATGTCAATCTGGTGACCGGAAGGCGCATCCGGGTCTGGGATTCTTGCCAGAATGAGCCCTTTGCCAAAATCGCCAGTGGGGAGAGTTTCCGAGCAGAACGTTCTGATCGCAAAAGGCATCGGTTCAACCGAAAGTTCTCCTACCCTGTGAAGCGTTACAATCGGTTTTTCTGTACCGGCTGTGGGCGTTGTAGCCGGGTCTGTATGGCGAAAATCGACCTTAAGGAGACCATTACGCAGCTTGCTCAGGAAACTGAATACCTCAAGGCGTGAGAGGTGAGACTGTGGAAAAACTCCTCGTGAGTCATACTGGATACGAGGTGAAAGAAGCTCGGATTCTCCGGACTTCTCGCCTTACGGAAAAAGAAAAACTCTTTGAGCTTTCCTTGGTCGATGGAGAGATTCTGGATTTCGAGCCGGGGCAGTTTGTGGAGGTTTCACTCCTTGGGGTGGGCGAGGCTCCAATATCCCTTTGTTCTTCGCCCACGAAACGCCGGAGCTTTGAATTCTGTGTTCGAGCGGTGGGTAAATTAACCAATACTCTTCACCGGTTGGAGCCGGGGGATGTAGTGGGTGTTCGAGGACCTTTTGGAATCGGATTTCCGATCACCAAGCTCATCGGACACGATCTGCTGCTCATTGCGGGAGGCATAGGCCTTGCTCCGCTTCGTTCCCTCATCAACTATGTTATGGATAATCGGCGTGACTTTGGGAGGGTACACGTGCTTTTCGGTTGCAAGGATCCTCAGAATCTCCTTTTCCGAGACGAGATTGAGCTCTGGCAGAAGCGGATGGACGTGGGTTTTCAGTGTACGGTAGACCGGGCCGATCCCGACTGGAAGGGAAACGTTGGTCTGGTGACAGCCCTTATCCCCGGGGTAGATATCAATCCTGAGGAGACCTTTGCAGTGATGGTCGGTCCTCCAGTGATGTACCGTTTTGTGGTTGCGGAACTTTTCAAAAAGGGTATTCCTGAAGACCAGATCATCCTTTCTCTTGAGCGACACATGAAGTGTGGTCTTGGAAAGTGTGGGCACTGTCAGATTCACGATATTTACTGTTGCCAGGATGGCCCGGTGTTCTTTTACGAGAAAATTAAGGATCTCAAAGGGGCGATATGATGAAGGCGCCAAAGGTTGCTTTTTTCGATTTTGCTTGCTGTGAGGGATGTCAGCTTCAGGTAGCTAACCTTGGGGAAACACTCCTTGAACTTCTCGGGTTTCTGGATCTTGTGGAGTTCCGGGAAACCATGAGCGAGCGTTGGGATGGGATATATGATATCGCCATTATTGAGGGGAGTATCACCACTCCACATGACGTTGAACGGATTAGGCGGATTCGCCAGCGCTCTAAGACGCTCGTCGCTTATGGATCCTGTGCCACCATCGGTGGGGTCAACGGCATGAAGAACTCTTTTGACCTTGAGGAAATTCTCCGGTATGTCTACGGGGAAGAAGCCAGGTTCTTCGCCACCCTTCCCACCCGTCCGGTGCACGAAGTCGTTCCCGTGGAGTACTTTGTCCATGGATGCCCTGTGTGCCAGCCTGAGTTTCTTGAGGTACTCAAATGTGCCCTCCTGGGGATTCCCTATCACGTGCCGGATGTAGCTGTTTGTGTGGAGTGTAAATTCAACGAGAATGTCTGTTTCTATGAGCGAGGTCTCACCTGCCTTGGGCCTATTACCCGAGCAGGTTGTAACTCCTGGTGCATCAACCACGGTAATATCTGCTACGGATGCCGGGGGATGGTTTCGAATCCTAACGAGCAGGGATTTCTTGAGGTCCTGGAGAGATACGGTGTCTATGTGGAGTTTTTAACCAAACGGATGGATATGTACAATTCCTGTCGAATCCTGAAAGGAGCTGGGAATAACAATGGGGAAGAGCGTACGGGTTGATGTTGAATATCTCACCAGGGTTGAAGGACACGGGAACATCGTGGTGGATGTCCGGGATGGGAAACTTAAGGAATGTCGCCTGGAGATCATAGAGTCGCCAAGGTTTTTTGAAGGAATGCTCCGGGGGCGTTCCATCTTTGAGGCCCAGCACATTACCTCTCGAATCTGCGGCATCTGTGCCTGCGCCCATTCCCTGGCCTCCATTCAGGCTGCTGAAGAAGCCATCGGGTTTGTGCCCAGTGACCAGACGGTGAAACTGCGAAAATTCCTTCTCGATCTTGAAATTCTCGACAGCCACATCCTCCACATTTACCTCCTCGTTGCTCCAGATCTTCTGGGTGTCAAAAGCTTTGTTCCCCTCGTGGAGAACCACAATACTGTGGTCAGGAGGGCACTGCGTCTTAAGAAAACCTGCAACGATGTTTGCGATATTCTTGTGGGCCGACATGTGCACCCCATAAGCTGCACTGTGGGAGGATTCACAAAGCTTCCTCGTCCTGAGGATCTCGAGAAGATGCGCAACCTCCTTCTGGGGATGATTCCCGATCTTGAGGCTACAGTCGACTTCGTTCGAGGATTCCGCTTCCCCGAATTTGAGCGGGAGACGGAGTACGTCGCTCTGGTGTCCGATGACGATGAGTACCCGCTCCTTATGGGGGATATTGGCTCAAGTGATGGAGTCCGTCTGCCCAAAAGGGAGTACAGGAACATCACCAACGAATTCGTGGTCCCCCACTCCACGGCAAAGCATACTCGCCTGAGCCGCGATTCCTATATGGTTGGAGCCCTGGCTCGTCTGAACCTGAACCACCCCAAACTCCACCCTAAAGCGAAGGAAGTGGCAGAGCTTTTGGGAATAAATCCGAGGGTTGTCAACCCTTATCTGAATACCGTTGCTCAGCTTGTAGAATGTTTCCACTGCCTCTATCACGCGGTGGATATCGTGGAAGAGTTTCTGAAAACGGGCCTCGACTACGACGAGGAGACCGTGGTGGGGCTCAATGAGAAACAGCGCATTCCCGTTCGGGCAGGAAGCGGCGTTGGAGCGGTGGAGGCGCCTCGAGGGACACTCTACCACCACTATGAGGTTGACGACTACGGCCGTATTGTGCACGCTAACTGTGTCATTCCCACCGGACAGAACCTCCGGAATATCGAGTACGATATGCGGAAACTTGTCCCAGAAGTCCTTGGCCGGAGCGAAGAAGAAATCCAGCTTGCCCTTGAGATGCTCGTGCGGGCGTATGACCCCTGCATTTCCTGTTCCACCCACTTCCTCAATGTTACCTTTGTTGGACGCGAAAATCCGGAAGGCTCTTGATCCCTCTCCAGAGGGAAAAACGGTTATCGTCACCATCGGAAACCCTCTTCGGAGAGACGATGGGGTAGGGGTGTACATTGGAGAGAGGCTTGTCGGGGTTCTCCCTACCTGTTTTCGCCTGATTCAGGCTGGTTTTGCTCCGGAACGGTCCATCGACGATATTCTGAGCGAACGACCGGCAAAGGTTATCTTTATCGACGCTGCCTCTTTTGGCGGTGTTTCGGGGGAAATCCGAGTGCTGAAGGAGGAGGAAATCGTCTCGGTGACACTCAGCACCCATACGTTTCCCCTTCCGGTGATTGCAAGGGTTGTAGCTGAAGAAACAGGGTGCGAGGTTGTCTTTGTGGGGATTCAGCCTGAAGACGTTTCCTTTGGGGAAGGATTGAGCGAAAAGGTGGAACGCGCCGCCTCTACCATTGTGGAGTATATTGGGGGGTTGCACCATGCATGAACTCAGGCTGGTTCAGGAAGTTTTCGGGGATCTCCTCCGGCAGGGTCGAGAGGAGGGTTTCCAGAAAATTACCCGGGTGTACTTTCGGATGGGGAACTTCACCGAGATCGACCCGGAGATCCTCAGGTACTTTTTTGCCGAGAGATCCCGGGGGACCATCCTTGAGGGAGCCGAGATCGTCATAGAGCACAGTCCGTTGAGGGAGCTACGTCTTCTATCTTTTGAGGGGGAATAATCACCTTGTGCTACGCCATTCCAGGGCAGGTCGTGGCCCTCTACGGGCGGACGGCCACGGTAGAGTATTTTGGCGAGCGGAAACGAGTTTACAATGAAATTCCCTCCCTCAGGGTGGGGGACTTCGTCTACGCCCAGGGAGGATTTGTGATCAAGGTCGTTCCACCTGAGGAGGCGCAGGAAATCCTTGCCGTCTGGAAGGAAACCTTTTTCGAGCTCCAGGAAGTGGATCTTCGTCTTGCCCGGCTTGAGATGGAAAGAGAAGGAGTAGGACGGCGAGTTCTCCGTATTCTCGACAAAGCCCTTGAGGAACGTCCACTTTCCAAGGAGGAGCTCCTCACCCTCCTTGATCTTCAGTCTCCAAAAGAGCAGGAGTTACTCTACAAAGTGGCCAATTTCCTTCGGAGGAAGCATCATGGTAATGCCACGTGTGTACATGGAATCCTCGAAATCTCAAATTTTTGCCATCGTAACTGTGCCTACTGTGGTCTTTCGACGCACGATGAGCATCTTCCGCGTTATCGTATGGATCTTGAGGAAATTCTCAAGGCGGTTTATGAGGCTGTGGAAATCTATGGATTTCAAGCCTTGGTGCTCCAGAGTGGAGAGGACCCGGGGCGTTCGGTTGAAGAGCTTGCAGAGCTTGTGCGGGAAATTAAAAGGCGTCATGCCGTTCTTATCTTCATAAGCTTTGGGGAGGTTGGCCTTGAGGGGCTTGAGATTCTCTACGAAGCCGGGGCAAGGGGTATTTTACTCCGCTTTGAGACGAGCAACGCCGGACTTTATGAGAAACTGCATCCGGGGTACAGACTTTCACACCGCCTTGCCCACCTTGAGAAGGCTCTGGAGCTCGGGTACCTTGTGGCTACTGGGGGACTCATCGGGCTTCCAGGGCAGAAGCTCTCCGATATCCTTGAGGATATTCTCCTCACAAGGGCGCTTTCGGCAGAAATGTACAGCTTCGGACCGTTCCTGCCCCACCCGGCAACCCCACTGGTTTTTTCTGCTCTTCCTTCCCCATCTCTTGTGCTCAACACCCTGGCGGTGGCTCGACTTGTGGACCCCAGAAATGCTAAAATCCTTATTACCACAGCTTTTGAAACTCTTGATCCTCGGGGCTGTAGAATGGGCCTCCTTTCCGGGGCAAACTCGCTGATGCTGAACGTTACCCCCCTGAGATTACGCCCGTACTACGCTCTGTATCCTAAGAGAGCCCATGAGGCGGAACCGTTGCGGATGCAAGTTGAACAGACCCTTCGTCTTCTTCGTTCCCTTGGGCGGGCACCCATGGACCTTGGGGTTTAGAAGCTTTTGTGTGGACTTCTCCAAGGGGTTTGAGGTGCCATTTTCTCTTCGTTCCACTTGTTTTTCAGTCCCTTGAGAGCTAATTACATCGATCGGTTGGGGTATGCAATGTTTCGGGTTCCATAGCCATTGCCTTTCCAGATATTTCCTCAAGAAACCATGTTCCTCAAAATACATTCCAAGGTGAATCCAGTTCTCTTTATGGATGATCTGTTGGTGAGGGGATGTGGATTGCTGGTGATTTTGGTCACGGTTTTCCGGTGGGGAGGCGAGATGTGCTAAAATGGGTAACATCAACCGTTGCGGTGGACAGGTGGTGGCTATGTTTCCGTTTTTTCGCTTGTGGATGTTGCGTCTTAAAATGATTCCCTTGAAACGAGAGTGGGTGGAAGCACTCCTGGAACTGGGGGGGACAGTTTATGACCTTTTCCGCCAGGGGAGAGAGGAGATCAAAAGAGAGGAGTTTCGAGAGAAATACCAGAACATTGTGTCTCTGGAAGAAGAGATAGAAGATTTGAGAGAAGAAATTGCCCTCTTACAGGGGCAAAAACCCCGCAAGAGGTGCCCTTCCTGTGGAAAATATATCGTGGAAGATTCCAATTACTGTTCCTACTGTGGCGTGGAACAGAAAAAGTAGAGGGAGGTCGCGTTTGCGATGATCGACCGCTATGCGTTGCCCGGAATGCGAGCAATTTGGAGTGATGAACACCGGTTTGAGGTCTGGTTGCGGGTAGAACTCCTGGCCCTTGAAGCCTGGAGCCAACTGGGTCTGCTCTCACCGGACGAGGTAGAGAACATTCGTCGGCGCATTACGTTTTCCAAGGAGAGAATGGCGGAAATAGAACGTGTCGCTCGACACGATGTCATCGCCTTTCTGACGGCCATTTCGGAAAATCTGGGGAAAGAAGGGCGTTTTCTCCATTTTGGCCTTACCTCTTCGGATATGCTCGATACCGCCACGGGTTTTCTCCTGAAAGAGTCGGCGGAACTCATCCTGACCGACATCGACGAGGTACTTGCGGTGATAAAAAAGAAGGCTCTGGAACACCGGTATACCCTGATGGTGGGTAGAACTCACGGTGTCCACGCCGAACCGACCACTTTGGGATTGAAGCTGGCGGTCTGGTACACCGAGATGGTACGGAATCGAGAACGGGTAGAGCACGCCAAACAGGTGGTGAGTGTGGGGAAGATCTCCGGAGCGGTGGGTAATTTTGCCAATGTGGATCCCCGGGTGGAGTCCTACGTCTGCGAGAGATTGGGTCTCGCTCCGGCTTCGGCGTCGACACAGATTATTCAGCGGGATCGATATGCCGAATTTATGTGGTCTCTGGCCATGATCGGGACGAGTTTAGAAAAATTCGCCGTGGAGCTGCGGAATCTCCAGCGGACTGAGATTCGAGAGGTGGAAGAAGGTTTTGGAAAGGGGCAAAAAGGCTCTTCGGCGATGCCCCATAAGAAAAATCCTATCACCGGGGAGCAAATTTGTGGATTGAGCCGGGTTTTGCGGGGCAATCTCCTGGTAGCTCTGGAAAACGTTCCCCTCTGGCATGAACGGGATATCTCCCATTCCTCGGCCGAAAGGGTTATTCTTCCCGACAGCTGTATCCTTACCGATTATCTTCTGCAGACTTTTCGTAAGCTCCTGGAAGGAATGGTTGTCTACCCTGAAAACATGAGAAAGAACCTGGAGAGGAGCCGGGGGCTGGTGTTCTCCGAGAGGGTGCTTCTAGCGCTCGTGAAGCGGGGTCTTACTCGAGAAGAAGCTTATGCGCTCACGCAGCGCTGCGCACTGAAGACCTGGGAGGAAGAAGGTACCGATTTTCTGAGCGTTCTTCGGGAGGATCCGGAGATTGGGAAATACCTTTCTTTCGCAGAACTCGAGGCCCTTTTTGATTACTGTCATTACTTGAAGCACGTTGATTTTATCTTGCAGCGTTCCGGTATCAAGGAGGAAGAGCAATGAAACCGGGGTGGAATTACAAAAAGGCAGGCGTGGACATCGATAAAGCCGAGGAATCTCTGGAACGGGTTAAAGTCTGGGCACAGAAGACCTGGCGTCCTGAAGTTCTCTCGGGTATTGGCGGTTTTGCCGGGATTGTGCAAATGGATCGGAAATGGCGAAACCCGTGTCTTGTGGCCGGAAGTGACGGCGTGGGAACCAAACTCAAAGTAGCTTTAGAACTGCAGAAGCATGATACTGTAGGAATTGACCTGGTAGCCATGTGCGTGAATGATGTGCTCTGTTCTGGTGCCGAACCGCTCTTTTTTCTGGATTATTTCGCCTGCGGGAAGTTACAGAAAGAAGTCTTTGAGGCCGTGCTGTCCGGTATCATAAAGGGATGCCAGGAGGCACAATGTGCCCTCCTTGGAGGAGAAACGGCAGAGATGCCCGATATGTACCCGGAGGGTACGTATGATCTGGCCGGGTTTGCGGTGGGAGTCGTAGAAGAGGGGGAAATCGTGGACGGAAAGGATATTCAGGAAGGAGACGTGGTCCTGGGAATTCCCTCCTCGGGGCTACACAGCAACGGTTTTTCGCTGGTGCGGAAAGTGCTTCAGGAAAACGGGATTCCTTTCGATGCTCAGGTGGAAGGGTGGAATCTGGCCGAAGAACTCCTTCGTCCTACCAGGATTTATGTTCCTTTGGTGCTTTCCCTACTCCGTGAGATTCGTATAAAAGGTATGGCTCACATTACCGGAGGAGGCATTGTCGATAATCTCCCCCGGGTACTCCCAGAAGGGGTGGGGGCAAGACTCAGAAAGGAAGATATAGAAGTTCCCTGGATTTTTGGATTTCTCCAGAGTATAGGACAAATTCCTGAAAGTGAGATGTGGCGGGTGTTTAACATGGGCATCGGTTTGGTGATGATCGTAGCTCAAGAAGACCAAGGAAAATTACTGAGGTTATGCCACCAGCGGGCCGAAAAACCGGTTCTCCTGGGAGAAATTATCAGGGGGGAAAGGAAGGTGGAGCTTGTTGGATAAAAGAATTGTGGTGCTCGTCTCCGGGAGAGGCACAAATCTTCAGGCGCTCATCGATGCCGTGGCAAGTGGCAAAATTCCCGGTCGGATTACTCTGGTTATCAGCGACAATCCGGACGCTTACGCTCTCAGGCGGGCTCAAAAAGCCGGTATCCCCACGGTAACCCTCGATTATGCTTCTTTTCCGGGGAAAAAGGCCTATGAGGAAGCGCTCCTTGCCGCTCTGGAGAGAGAAAATCCTGATCTCATTTGCTTGGCCGGCTATATGCGGATAGTGGGACGAGCGATTGTTTCTCGCTACCGTTACCGAATTTTAAATATCCATCCTTCACTTTTACCGGCTTTTCCGGGTTTGGAAGCGCAGAAACAGGCGGTAGAATATGGAGTCAAGGTGAGTGGCTGTACGGTCCACTTTGTGGACGAAGGTATGGATACCGGTCCTATTGTCCTTCAGGCCGCCTGTCCGGTTTTCGATGATGATACTCCTGAAACTTTGGCGGAGCGAATTCTTGAGTATGAGCATGAGATCTATCCTCGGGCGGTCAGGCTTTTCCTGGAGGGGAAGCTTCACATCGAAGGACGCAAGGTTCTGGTGCAGAAAGGGTGAAGATGATGAAGGTGATGGTGGTTGGAAGCGGTGGGAGAGAGCACTGCTTGGCCTGGAAAGTGCGGCAAAACCCTTCGGTAAAGGAGATCTTTTGTGTTCCGGGAAATGGAGGGATGAGCGAACTCGGTGAATGTGTTCCCCTTTCTTCGCTTCCTGAAATGGTCACCTTTGCCAGGGAAAAGAACGTGGATCTTGTGCTGGTTGGTCCGGAACAGCCACTGGCGATGGGTATTGTGGATCTTCTGAAAGCTCAGGGTATTCCGGTGATTGGTCCAGACCGTCAAGCTGCCCTCCTTGAATCGAGCAAGGTTTTTGCCAAGAGGTTTATGGAGCGTTATGGGATCCCCACGGCTCCTTTTCGGGTTTTTGAAGTGTACGAAGAAGCCGTCAATTATCTGCGCCGGCGGGAAAATTATCCGGTGGTGGTTAAAGTCGATGGGTTAGCAGGCGGAAAGGGTGTATATATCCTGAATGACCTTGAGGAGGCTCTGGATGCCCTTTTTGAAGTTATGGTCAACGAGAAGTTTCAAGAAGCAGGAAAAAGAGTAGTGATCGAGGATTTCATCGCCGGTGAAGAAGCTACCGTCATGTTACTTTTTGACGGAGAATCTTATTGCTTTTTGCCTTCTTCTCAGGACCACAAAAGGGTGGGTGAGGGAGACATCGGTCCCAACACCGGGGGTATGGGAGCGTATTCCCCGGCACCTCTTATAACTCCACTTTTGTGTGAAAGCATCGAGCGTAAGATCGTTCACCCTTTGCTTGAAGGGATAAAGCGAGAACGTCTCTGGTACCGGGGAATCCTGTATCTGGGTCTTATGGTGGACCGGAGAAATGAGCCATATGTGCTCGAGTTCAATGTTCGTCTGGGAGATCCGGAAGCGCAGGTGGTGCTTCCCCGCATTCAGAATGACTGGGTAGAACTGAGTTTTGCTTTGTGGAGGGGTGAGCTTCACCGAGTGAAACTGAGAGTCAGTGCTCAGGAGATGCTGGGAGTGGTTCTGGTGAGTCAGGGGTATCCCGGGCACTATGAGGTGGGAAAGAAAATAGAGGGCCTTGAAGAGGTGGTTCAAGCGGAGAACGTTTTTCTTTTCCACGCCGGTACCGAAAAGAGGACAGACGGTTTCTACACTTCTGGGGGTCGGGTCCTCAACATCTGTGCCCTGGGAAAGGACCTGAAAGAAGCACAGCATAGAGCTTATAGTGCAATCTCCAGGGTTTACTTTGAAGGAATGTATTATCGAAAGGATATCGGGTTTCGGGCGCTCCAGAAGTAGAAATATTGGTGGGATGAAAACCCGCCGTAAACATCGAGACACCGCCATCACGGATCCGGTAGCGGAGAGAGCAGAGAATGGCAAAAGCAACCGGCGCACAGCATAAGGGGACAACTTATCTTCTCTGGTGATACTGCCTGGTCTTATGAGAAGGCACCGGAACTATGTGAAAAATGCATTTGGCAATCTTAGTATAATAAAACCCGCCCGCGAAGGGCGGGTTTTATTATACTCGGGCCTTTTCCTGCTTTTTCGAGGCTTCTTCCTCTAACTTGCGGAGGTATTCCTGTCGCTCGGTCTTATAGTCCTTGTAGTAGATGGTTCCTTTGTAATCCCTTTCCCAGATTTCATCGGCCAGCTTCTTGAAAGCCTGGGCGTACTCGTCGACACTGTCTTTGAGCTCGGTTACCAGGCTGTCCGCTCCTTCATGGCTCGGACGAGCGCCGTATTTCTCCACCACTTCTCGCAAAACTTCAGGAACATCGATGAGCATGCAGGGGCGCATAAGGTTGTTATCGTAGGGTTGTCTTTCCTGAATGGCCCTGAAGAAAGGAGAGGAGAAGGCCTCTTTCAGGGATTTATTTTTGATGTTGTCCACCGTGAAGTGGCAGAAAACACAGGGCTCTACATCCCCAGAATTATTGATATGGAAATAACGCCGACCTCCGGCGATGCATCCCCCGACATAGGGACCGTCGTTCCAGAAATCACCGATGAAAATCGGTTTCTCGTACCGTAATTTGTGAACCTGGTTCCGAAGGTGAATTCTCTGTTCGGGAGTGGGCATCAGATTCATATCGGGTTTTTTACCGATGGGCACATAGGTGAAGTACCAGCCAAAGCTACAACCTTTGCTAATCAGGAAATCCATGAATTCATCACTGGATACGAGCTCCGTGTTCTGGCGGGTAGCTGTGATAGAAAATCCGAAGAGGACTCCTTCGTCGCGCAGAGCTTCCATGGCTTCCATGACACGTTTGAAGGTGCCTTTACCCCGGCGAGCATCGGTTTCTTCTTCGTAACCCTCCATACTGATGGCCGGATAGACGTTTCCCATCTGAGCCAGACGTTTGGCCAGATTCCGGTCGATCAGAGTACCATTGGTATAAATCTGGAAAGACATATCGCTGTGCTTTTCAAATAAGTCCAGGTGTTCCTTACGGATGAAAGGCTCTCCCCCTGAAATAGTGAGAAAATTCATGCCCATTTCCTTGGCTTCGGTGAAGATTCGATCCATGATCTCGATGGGCATGTCGCTCTCTTTGCGGTATTGCCCTGCATAGCAACCGTAACAATTGAGGTTACAGCGCATGGTGGGGCTCACCACGAAGAAGAACGGGACCTGGCATCCCAGTTCTTTCTCTAACTTCTGCCTTTTGGGGACTCCCAAAAGAATGCTTCTCACGATGACGTTAACCATCAATTTCTCTCGCACGTTGGGATGAGTTTCCTGCAGTACTTTTCGAGCCAGAATAATTTGTGGTCTTTTTTCTTCGAACATCTGGCGGAGCCCACGGATCTGGTCCCGGTAGTACTCGATGGGGGTGAGTTTTTCGGCCAGGTAGGTTAATTTGATGATGGTTTCATCCGACACGTTTCGCAAAGAGTTGACAATCAGCTTCACTACCTGTTCGGTCGTAAAAGCCTTGATGGAATCAAGATAACTCATATTAAGTCCCTCCCTCGGAGTGGTCTTTTTATTATAGCATACCCGTCTATTTGATTCAGAAAGCCTTTTTAGGTTTCCTGCTTGAGCAGGTTATAGACCCTTTTCACCTCCTGGATATCCATCCAGGTCAGGTACTTCGGTGAACCAGGAGAGCGAGAGTCGTAGCGAAGAAGAAAGCTGGGATGGAACATGGGAAAGATTTTCTTCCCGCCCCGCCACTCAAACCACTTCCCCCGGAGTTTACTGATGGATTCTTTGGTTTCCAATAAAAAACCCGTGGATATACTTCCCAGGGTGACGATTAAAGAAGGGTTCACAATGGCAATCTGCGCTTCCAGATAAGGAAAACATAAGGCCATTTCTTCCTGCGTTGGCGCTCTGTTGCCTGGGGGACGACATTTCACCATGTTGGCAATATACACCTCCTCTCTTTGAATATTGACCGATTGAAGAATTCTGGTGAGCAATTGTCCTGCTTTGCCCACAAAAGGCCTTCCGGTTCGGTCTTCTTCTTCTCCTGGCCCTTCTCCAATAAACATGATAATGGCATCAGGATTTCCTTCTCCCAAAACGGTTCTGGTGCGATTGTGAGCCAGAGCGCAAAGGGTACACCTTTCAACCTCTCTTTTCACTTCTTCCAGGAGTTTTTCTTTTTTTCTCTCGAGTGTATCCACCCGTAACCCCCAGCCAGGGAGCTTAAACTATTATAGCACGGCACGCTCATAAGTTTAAATCTCTATAACCCTGTAATTATAGCAATTTATAACCCAGGTATTGAAGAGGCGGTCTTTAAAATTTTTGTCTGGCGCAGAGTAAAGATGGATATGACCGTGAAGATGGTACTGGGGTCGGTATTTTTGAAGGATAAAAGTAAAAGTGGAGAAGCCCCGGTGGGGGAGATCTTCGCCTTCGTGTACCCCTTTGGGTGGGGCGTGGGTCACCAGGATATCGAGGAATCTTCCGTAGCGCAATCTGGCCCAGTACAGTTGAGGGAGAAGCCGCAGGTATTTGAAATACATGTCTCTTTCGGTATACTGGTGAATGTTACCATTGTACCAGTAGGAACCTTCCAATCCGGCAATGATGCAGTTGCGGTAAATCAGGACCCTTTCGTCGAGATTTGTACCTCCAGCGAGGTCGCTTTTCCCTCCGGAGGGATCATGATTGCCGTGGACGAAAAAGAGGGGAACGTTCAGGGTGGAAACGATGAAATCGAGATAATGTTCAGGAAGGTCGCCACAGGAGATCACACACTCCACGTCTTTGAATTTTGCCTTACAGGAGGTGCTATAAACCAGGGGATCGATGTGATCGCTGACGGCCAGTATTTTCATCAGAATAGGCTCCGTTTTCCTTGCATATGGCTATACTCTTTGCTATTCTTTTCCCAAATTTACCACAGCTTGTTTCTTTTGAGTAGTACCGATAACGGTATGAGAATAAATTCACGATGAAGAGTGTTTTCTTGAGGAGGAAAATTGCTTTTGGAGGGAGGATTACGGAAAATCGATGAGTGATATTTTTCAGGGTGGTGTGGTTGATAACCTGGAGAAGCTTTTCGAGGTTTTGCCGAGTTATGTTCGGAAGGCACTCGAAGAGCAGGAAAATAGCGAAGATTTAGTTGAAGTCATCATGGATTTAGGGCGTCCACCGGAGGCACGTTTCAGTAAAAATTTTGTGGTGCTCTCAGACCGGGTGGTGGAACGGGAAGACCTGGTCTACGTGGTGCAGAGAGTAGGGACTTTTACCGGAGATAACCGGGCCGGCATCGAGAGGACTCTCCACCGGATTTCCTGTATTCGGAACAGGCTAGGAGAAGTGGTTGGACTGACGTTACGGGTGGGGAGGGCAGTATACGGAACGATTGATATTATCCGGGATGTGGTTACTTCGGGGAAAAACATTCTCCTTTTGGGTCCTCCAGGAGTGGGGAAGACCACCAAACTTCGAGAAATCGCCCGGGTTTTGAGTGATGAATTTAGTAGAAGGGTCATTGTGGTTGATACTTCTAATGAAATCGCCGGAGATGGGGATATTCCGCACCCAGCCATCGGTAGAGCTCGACGCATGCAGGTTTCTTCACCCAATAGACAGCACGACGTGATGATTGAGGCCGTCGAAAACCACATGCCTGAGGTCATTATCGTCGATGAAATTGGGAGAGAAGAGGAAGCCAGGGCCTGCCGGACGATTGCCGAACGTGGGGTTCAATTGATTGCTACTGCCCATGGCAATACGCTGGAGAACCTCCTTCTGAATCCTACCCTGAGTGACCTGGTGGGAGGCATACAATCGGTAATTTTGAGTGATGAAGAGGCCAGAAGAAGAGGTACGCAGAAGGCGATTCTGGAGCGAAAAGCTATTCCCACCTTTGATATTGTCATCGAGCTTCGGGACAGGGACACCCTGGGGATTTATCATGATACGGCCCAGGCGGTTGATTTCCTGTTGCGGGGATATCCGCCGCAAATTGAAATCCGGAAGCGTACCAAAGAGGGAGGTATTCAGGTGGTGAGAGAGGGGGCTACTGCCGAAGAGCCAGCGGCTCCGAAAGAAGGGGGTTTCGAAAAAAGATTGTTTCCTGAGGTTTCCGAAGGCCGGATGTTGCGGGTGTACCTCTTTGCGGTCAGCAAAAATTATATGCAACGGGCGATTACCCAGTTGCAGGCCCCTCTGGAGGTTGCCGAAGACCTGGGGAAAGCCGATATGGTGTTGACCCTGAAGAGTCGCTACCGTAAACGGGGTGGCAAGCTGAAAGAGGCCGAAAGTCGAGGTGTCCCGGTACACGTGGTGCGCAGCAATACCTATAATCAGGTTCTCAAATTCGTGCAGGATTTATTCGGTTATTCCGAGTTTTCCCAGACTCCCGCGGCGGATTCGGGTTTAATTGAAGCCGAGAGGGCTGCCCGGCATGTCCTCAAGGCAGGCGAACCGATGGAGCTTACTCCTCGGAATGCTTTTGTACGACGTTTGCAACACAAAATTGCCGAACGCTATAATCTCTTTTCCCAGAGTATCGGAGAAGAGCCCTTCCGAAGGGTCATTATCTACCCCCATAGTCCTAAGGAAAGCGATGAGTAACTGGAGGGGTTTTTTTATCACCTTTGAAGGGATAGAGGGTAGCGGCAAAACCACCCATGCTCACCGTCTTTTCTCTTTCCTGACCGGGCGGGGTTTTTCCTGCGTGCTGACCAGAGAACCGGGAGGGACTATCCTGGGAGAGAAATTGCGGGAGATTTTGCTGGATCCCGCTATGGGAAACATCGATGGGTTGACCGAGGTTCTTCTTTTCAGTGCTTCTCGTTATGAGCACGTGAAAAAACTCATTGGACCGTCTCTCCGGGAAGGGAAGGTGGTGATCTGCGTTCGATACGTGGATTCCACCCTGGCTTACCAGGGATACGGGAGAAAAATTCCGCTTTCTTTTCTTTCTTCACTGAATGAAATGGTGATGGGGGAGGTATTTCCAGAGCTAACCTTTCTTCTGGATGTGGAACCGGAAGTAGGCGTGAGACGTTCGCTTTCTGCCACACGCAGGGAGGAACTTCGATTTGAAGAAGAATTTTTGCAGAAGCAGCATCTCCTTGAGGAGATACGGAGAGGGTATCTGGAAATCGCTGCCAAAGATCCGGAGCGGTTTTGTATTATTTCCACCACCTGGCGTTCCAGGGACGATGTCTTTGAAGCCATTAAAGGTGAAGTTTTGCGACGCTTCGAAAGAAGGAGGTTGAAAAAGTGACCCCCACGGTGCTCCTTATCTGCGTGGTGAAAGACCAGGATGCCGGGAGACTGATGGAGCTACTCAGAGAGAGGGAAATTTCTTTTACCAAACTGGCTTCCACCGGGGGTTTCCTGCGGGAAGGGAATACCACTTTCTTAATCGGCATTGATGAAGCCAGAAGGGAGGAACTTCTCACACTGATCAGGGAAACCTGTGGTCGTCGCGAAGAGATTGTGGAATCAACCATACCGGTGAATGAGCCGTTGGGTCCCTTTGTTCCCCAGAGGATCAAGGTAGCCAAGGGAGGGGGAGTGCTCTTTGAACTTCCTATTCGTTATTATGAAAAGTTTTAGCGGTTAGCGATGAGCTGGTCAGAAATTTATGGACACCACTGGCCGAAAGACTTCTTTCAGAAAGTCTTGCGAGCCCGGCGAGTGGCACATGCCTATCTCTTCTCTGGTCCTCCAGGGGTGGGGAAGAGAACTTTTGCTCTGGAACTGGCAAAAACGCTGTGCTGTCTTACCCCTCGTGATGGAGAGAGTTGTGGGCAATGCAAAAGTTGCAGGCTTTTTGCCGCTCAGTCCCATCCGGATCTCGCTATACTTTCACCTTCTTCGGATTCGATTAAGATCGACCAGGTCCGGGAATTTACGAGGAGCCTGAATCTCAAGAAGAGTGTTTCGGAGTTTAAGGTAGGAATTTTGGTAGGAGTGGAGAAGCTCACCGAGGAGGCCAGCAATTGCCTTTTGAAGACCGTTGAAGAACCTCCCCCCGAGGGTGTACTCATCTTGACCACTTCTCGATTGTACTCGGTTTTGCCAACCATTCTTTCTCGAGTGCAGCTTTTGGAATTTGTACCCCTCTCAGGAGAGGAAGTCAAGCGGTATCTTGTGGAAAAAGAACATCTGAAAGAGGAAGAAGCGCAACGCATCGCTTTCCTGGCTACGGGTAGCATTGGACGAGCCCTGGAAATCTGGAGAGGAAAAGAAAACCCCCTCCAGAAGGTTTTAGATTTCTGGAAGTTTCTGAAAGAAAAAAGATGCATAACTTCCTGTGGACCATGGTTTGAGACGATGGAACTTCACGAGATGATCCACTTTCTCTCTCTTTTGGAGAGTTACTTGAGAGATGTACTTTTAGGTATGGTTATGGTGGGAAGAAACGAAGAACTCTTTTTCCAGAGAGAGTGGTTAGAGGATGCTCTGGAGGATGCAAAAATTTTGAACCCTGCTCTGGTAACGAGGGTGATACGGCTTATTGAGGAACTCATTGAGGACCTTTCCCTGTACGTTCAGTCGGACGTTGCCCTCATTGATTTCTTAGAAAAGGTAAGAGGTGAAATGAACCATGCGATGGGGAGTAGGAATACGATTTGAAGATAACCCCAAGACCTATTACTTTGCAACGCACACTTTGCCCCTTCAGGTGGGTGAAAAGTGTGTGGTGGAAACGGTATTAGGATCGGAGCTGGGGGAGGTGGTGAAACCACCTTTCCCCATAGGCGAGAAGGATGATTTGAAACCGGTCATCCGTAAGGCTCAGGAAATTGACCTGGTGCAGTGGCAGGTCAACAAGGAAAAGGAGAAAGATGCTTTTCGAATGGCGAGATCGATGGTTGCCCAAAGCGAGCTTCCCATGAAACTTCTGCGGGCTCACTATACCCTGGATCGGGGGAAACTCATCTTTTACTTTGTTTCCGAGGAGCGGATCGATTTTCGGCAGCTGGTAAAGGAGCTGGCAGGCATTTTCCGAACCCGGATCGAGATGCGGCAGATCGGCGTTCGAGACGAGGCTCGAATGTTTGGTGGTTGCGGTATGTGTGGACGAGAGCTCTGTTGCAGCACTTTTCTGCTTGACTTTGACCCTATTTCCATCAAGATGGCCAAAGAACAGAATCTGGTTTTGAACTCTGCCAAGATTTCGGGAATGTGTGGTCGCCTCATGTGTTGCTTGTCTTTTGAGTATTACCTTTACCAGAAATTGCTCTATAAGCTTCCCCGCAAAGAGAGCAAAATCCTGACCCCTTTTGGTCTGGCAAAAGTTATAGAAGTGAACGTCTTTAAGGATAGCATCAGTTTACGCCTGGAAGATGGTCGAGAGATTGAGATCAACGAAGAGGAGTACGATCGATATTTCCTGTAGGTTCAGGAACTTTCCCGGAGAGCGTTGATACATTCTTACGGAAGGTGAAATCAGGAAGGTGAAATCAAATGATACAGGCAGATACCAGGACCCTGGCATTGCCGGTAGACGAAGAAAAATTATGGTTTGAAAAGCAAGTGAGGGAATGTGAGCGGAACCTTTTTCGATTTGCTTTCCATTTAACCGGGAGCGTGGAAAAATCTGAGGATCTCCTGCAGGAAACCTTTCTGCGGGCCTTTCAGTACCGTCACAGTTACGATCATACTCGTTCCTTCGAGAACTGGATTTACGCCATTCTCTTGAACGTTTATCGCCAGCAGTATAAAAAAGAAAAAATTCTCCGTTTTGTCCTTCCCTGGAAAACATCAGACGGTGATGAAGAGGAGGAAGAGGTGTGGGATGCTTTAGAGTGGGAAGGAGACGGTCCGGAAAAGCTGGTGATGAAAAAGCAGGTCCTGAAGGATCTCTACGCAGCGATTGAAAAACTCCCTTTGAAGATGAAAGAGGTTATGGTACTCTGTGACGTTATGGACTATTCTTATGAAGAAGCGAGTGAGCTCCTTGGCTGTCCTATCGGAACAATCCGGTCTCGTTTGCATCGAGCCAGACGGCAGGTGAAGGGGATGTTAGAAAAGATTTATGGTGAGGAAATCCTCTCTTTATGGGGATGATGGTATGGACTGCAGGGAAGTCCAAGAGAAACTCTCTCTCTATATCGATGAAGAAGTTTTACCACAGGAGAAGCGGACCATAGAGGAGCATCTTCTGGGGTGTTTTTCCTGCCAGCGGGAGATGAAAAAGCTTCTCGCTATCAAAGGGCTACTCCGTACCATGGATAGAGCTTTGGAAAAGAGATACCCGCGGAAAATCGCCATGGAGTTGCAGGCCGTTTCGAAGCGAGAACGTTTCAGAGAATTAATCCTGGTTTTCCTACTTTCCGGGGTTACGGTGGTTTCTCTTCTCATTGTTGGGCTCTGGCGGGAGTTGCAGGAGGGGATCGATTTCCAGAGAGAGATCGCCCCGGTATCGACATTTGCCGGTTTTGATTTCCAGTTTGAAAAGGTTGACCCCAAAGCAGGGGGTAATTTTATCCAGGTGGTGGAATTCACTCTGGATAAGTAAGAAGGGATTCAGGGTGAAAAAAGGCCTTCTCTCTATCTTGCTGGTGTTTTTTCTCTGGAGCACTTTCTTCCATAGGGGTTTTGCGAAAATGCTCAGTCCTGATGAGGCGCTTCCTCTTTTGCAGAGGATGGCGGAAAAAATAACCCATCAGAATTACTGGGGGGTATGGGAGGTGGATGATTACTCCCAGAAAGAACACAGGTTCTATGAGGTACTCTTTTTGAAAGACATTGGTTTTGCCTGGAAAGAACTGGGTGCTCGAGATTTTTTGAATGTGAAAGTCGGAAATTATCGCTATGTCTTTAGTCTGATTTCTGGGGAAAGGAAAGGTGTTTTCCCCTTTTACGAGTTACCTTTTCTGCCCTTTGAAGAAGATGATTTGGACCTGGTGCTCAAAAACTATCTGGTTTATTTCCAGGATAATCGGATTTCGTTTTTCTCTCGTCACAACGGAGAAATTGTGCGTTCACTGACGCTGGATGAAGATGGTTTTCCGGTTGCGCAGATTACCTATACCCCGGGGGGGAAAGCGGAAAACACTGGCCGTTTCGTGTATCTGGATTTTTCTCCTGATTATCGTCGTCTTGCTTCGTATCTTGAGCTCATGGAACAGTGTACTCCAGAGGGAAGAGAGGAGCTCTCCGTAGCTGAGCGAAAAAGGATTTTCTTTCCGCGTCTACTTCCTCCAGGGTTTCAGTTGAAGAGAACCTATGTGGTGAAAAGCGAGGGAAAGAAATTCTACCACCTCATTTATAGCGATGGTTTGCGGTACTTCACCATCTCTCAGAGTGTTTATCCCCGAGAGTTCCCTCGTTCTTTTGATTTCAGGCTGGTGTTTTCGGAGCAGAAAGGGGGCGAAAACTTCGTTATCGTCGGAGAAAAAGAAGGGTTTTCACTGTCTTTTATGGGAAGTTTTGATGTAGAGACCGGTTCGCAGGTCTTGGAATCTTTAGAAAGGGAAGGAGGTCGTTGAAATGAAAAGAATCGCGAGGTGGAGTATTCTTTGGATGGTGTTACTGGGTGTTTTCGCCTGGAGTGCCGTTGCTTTTGCCGAAATTCCCCTGGTATCCGATAACATCGTGGCAGATATTGTGGAGAAGGTGAGTCCGGCCATTGTTAACATCGATACCCTCCGGACCGAAGTGTATCGTTCCCCGTTAGCCCCTTTCTTTAATGATCCTTTCTTTCGTTACTTTTTCGGTGACTCGCCGGAAAGTCAGGAGAGAAGGGTTCCGGTGAAAGGGTTGGGAACCGGATTTGTCTTCCGCTCCGATGGCTACATTCTCACCAATAATCATGTTATCGAGGGTGCAGAGGAAATCAAAGTTACCTTTAAGGATGGTCAGCAGTTTGATGGTAGGGTGGTGGGAAGAGACCCCCTGACAGATATTGCGGTGGTCAAAATTGAGGCCAATAATTTGCCTACCATTCCCCTGGGTGATTCCAATGCTGCCCGGGTGGGGGAATTCGTGATCGCCATTGGGAATCCCTATGGACTCTCGCACACGGTGACTACGGGAGTTTTAAGTGCCAAAGGAAGACCGATTTCCGCGGGAGATTCGGGAAGAGAGTACGAGAATTTCCTCCAGACCGATGCGGCCATCAACCCGGGAAATAGTGGTGGACCACTTCTCAATCTCAAGGGTGAGGTTATCGGTATCAATACCGCCATTCTTCCCTATGCCCAGGGCATTGGGTTTGCCATCCCCATCAACATGGCTAAGGCCATCCTGGATCAGTTGATTTCCAAGGGTAAGGTAACCAGAGCCTGGCTGGGTGTCTATATTCAGGAAATAACGCCGGAAATTGCCGAGAAGTTCGGGCTGGAAAAAGCTCAGGGAGCGCTGGTAGCGGATATTTCTCCCAATAGTCCTGCAGAGCGAGCCGGCCTTATGCGGGGCGATATAGTACTCAATATCGATGGTCAGGAAGTAAAGAATGTGTCGGACCTCCAGCAAAAAGTCCGTTCGCATCGCCCTGGTGATACGGTAAGGGTAGAGGTATGGAGAGACAGGAAGACTGTGGTTCTGGAAGTTACCCTGGATGAGCTGAAGGGAGAATCTACAGAGATTCCTGCCGAGATGGCGGTTACCTTAGGGGTGGAGGTCCGGGAGATCACTCCTGATCTCGTGAATCGGTATGCCCTGAAGAGGACAAGCGGTGTGGTGATTGTAGGAATTGATTCGGGTGGACCTGCGGACCAGGCGGGACTGCGACCGGGAGATGTGGTACTGGAACTCAATCGCAAGAAGATTACCTCGCTGGGTGACTGGAAAGAGGTTCTCTCTCGGATTCAGCCCGGAGAAACGGTGCTGCTCCTCATCGACCGCGGTGGTCGGACCTACTTTGTTCCCTTGAGGGCTGAGAAAAGATAACGGAGATGGAAGCCAGCAAAGGGTGGGGCAGGGTTTTCTTCTGCCCCACCCCCCTGGGGAATCTCAAAGACGTTACCCTTAGGGTTCTGGAGGTTCTGCAACAGGTTGATGTGGTAGTTTGTGAGGATACCAGGGTCACCCGCAAGTTGTTGACTTACTACGAGATTCACAAGCCCCTTCTAAGTTACCGCTCTCAGAATCGAGATTCCGCCACGAGAAAAATTTTGCATCTTTTGAAGAGTGGCCAGAATCTTGCTTTTGTTTCTGATGCCGGAATGCCCGGTATTCAGGACCCCGGTCTTAATCTTATTCGGGTTTTGCAAAAAGAGGGTTTGGATTTCGAAGTTCTTCCGGGTCCTTCGGCGCTTCCTCTGGCAGTGGTGTATGCAGCACTCCCGGATCCGGGTTTTATCTTTTTGGGTTTTCTCCCCCGTAAGGGGGGAGAGAGAAAAAAGCTTTTAGAATGGAGTCTTTCTTCCCCGTTTTCGGTGGTTCTCTACGAATCACCACACCGGGTGTATAAGACCTTGCAGGATATCGAGGAAGTGACGGGGGATTCAAGAAAAGTGGTTTTGGTTCGTGAACTTACCAAGCTTCACCAGGAGATTCAACGGGGGGAGATAAGGGCTATCCTCCAGGATTTGTCTTCTCGGGAAATGAGAGGAGAAATTATTCTGGTCGTCGAGGGGAATAAGGAAGACGGGTTGTTGGTGCCTCAAGAATTGTTTACCGCCCTTGAAAAAAAGGGTTTGACAAAAAAAGAGATTGTGGAAGTCCTGAGCCAGGGTTTTTCCATCAAGAAGGGAATCATCAAGCGAGTTTTAGAGAGCAAATGAGTTGATTTTCGAGCTGAAGATTGGTTTAATGATGGAGAAAGGAGCCGAAAGTCGAAAGGTGTGAAGAATGAAGTCTACTTTTTCGCCTTTTTTCAAGCGGAAACGATGATATCTCACGGTCAAAGGTTTTCCGAAATAGTTTTAAAGGATTTTCTTTTGACACCTGGGGGTATCTTCTCTATCATATTATTGCTTTGAAGATTTCCTGAAATCTTCTAAAAAGATTCGATTTTCAAATGGTGAGGAAGTGGTCGATGGTGGAAATGCACTCCGTTAAATTGAGAATTCAAGACCTGAGTGTCTTTTTCGGGGATAAGCAGGTTCTCTACGACGTAACTCTGAATATTCCAGAGAAGAGCGTTACCGCCATTATTGGACCATCTGGTTGTGGGAAGTCGACACTGTTGCGGAGCATTAACCGCATGAATGATTTGCTGGATAATGTGAAAATCAGAGGAGAGATTCTTTTTGAGGGGCAGAATATCTATGGGGATGAAGTGGATCCGGTAATGTTGCGGCAGAGAATTGGGATGGTTTTTCAACGTCCCAATCCTTTTCCCAAGAGTATTTTTGAAAACGTCGCCTATGGTCTACGTATTCAGGGCTGGAAGGACCGGAAGAAAATTCAGGAGCGGGTTGAGGAAAGCTTGAAAGCGGCAGCCCTCTGGGATGAAGTCAAGGATAGACTCTATGCTTCGGCTTTCGAACTCTCCGGAGGGCAGCAGCAGAGGCTATGTATTGCCCGGGCCATTGCGGTGGAGCCGGAGATTCTCCTCATGGACGAACCAGCGTCGGCGCTCGATCCGATTGCTACGGCGAGAATTGAAGAGCTTATTAAGAAGTTGCGGGAACGATATACCATCATTCTTGTAACCCACAATATGCAGGAAGCAGCGCGTGCTTCTGATTTTACTGCTTTCCTACTTCTGGGTAAACTGATCGAATTTGCTCCCACGGCTCAGCTCTTTACCAACCCCCAGAGAAAAGAGACCGAAGATTACCTGACCGGTCGGTTTGGATAGTTCCAGTTTTGGGAACTAAAAATGGTTTTCAGAATAGAGATTTTCAGTCAAGGATGTTTTTCTTGAGGGCTTTTCTATTCTGAAGGAAATAGGAGGTTCATGCATGCAGTTTTTCTCCATCATCGCCAAAGGTGGATACATCATGTATCCCATCGTGGCCTGTTCGGTCATTGCCCTGGCCATATTCCTGGAAAGATGGTATGTCCTGCGGCGTTCTCGAGAAGAGGTCAAAAGATATGTGCGCCTGGTCCGCAAAGCCCTCGCTCGAAAGGACCTCCAGACGGTCTTTGATGCCAGTCAAAAAGTGCCGATGCCGGCTTCGAGGATTATCCTGGCAGGATTGAAGAAATATTTTTCCGGTCAGCTCAAAGAGGCCAAAGAAGCCATGGAGGTTAAAGCTATGCAGGAATTACCCTCCTATGAGCGGAGGCTTTCCACCCTGGTGGTCATTGCCAACATCTCCCCCCTCCTGGGACTTCTGGGAACCGTCACCGGGATGATCAAAACTTTCAGCGTGATTGCTGCCATTGGAGTGGGGAAACCCACCGAGATGGCCGGAGGCATTTCCGAAGCGCTCCTCACCACCGCGGCCGGTCTTTCGGTGGCTATTCCCACCGTGGTGATGCATCATTACCTCTCCCGCCTCTCGGAACGGATCATCGATGACATTGAGCGTCTGAGCACCGAGGTTCTGGAAGTTATGGAGACGACTCCGTTGATACCGCTCGAGGGTCTTTCCCTCCCTGAGGAACAGAAAGAAGATGTTCCAGTTTCGGCAACGAAAGACCAGGCCTAAACCCGATATCAACATCACTCCTCTGGTGGACGTGGTGTTGCAACTGGTGATCTTTTTCGTGGTGACCACCACCTTTATCAGTGTGGAAACCGGGGCCAGGGTTAACCTTCCCTCGGCCAACTTCTCCAGGATTGAAGAAGCCAAGACCGTCACCATCACCATTACCGAGAATAATCTCCTCTACGTGGATGGGGGCCTCACCGATTGGAACGAGCTCCCCAAGGTGCTGGTGGCCTCCCTTCGCAAGGACCCCCAGGCTGCCGTGGTCATCGAAGCCGATAAGAAGGTGCTCCATGGCAATGTGGTCAAGGTTATGGACATTGCCCGCCGAGCTGGGGCAGAAAGGATGGCTATTGCTACCCAACCTGAAGGAGAGGGAGAGTGAACATGGATTTTCGAAGGCATCTTGCCCTGGGAGTGATTCTGGTTTTGTGTTTTGGAATTTTGTTGGGAGGCTTGGTATGTGCGAAGGAAACAGTGAAGATCGTCCTTCTTCCTTTTGTCGATCGCAATGGAGAAGAACCCTACTGGGGCTACCTTATTCGGGATTGGGTAAAGAGAATCCTGGAGCAAGAAGGAACTGTAGCGATTTACGATATTTTCTCCGCCGATAATCTGGTGAGGACATCTCGCATTTCCTGGGATACGTTGCTCACTTCCAGCGCGGCGCAGACGCTGGGGAAGCGGATTCACTGTGATTATGTTTTGACCGGTTCCTTCCGTCATCGTGAGGTAGCCGGCCGGGATCGGATTATCGTGACACCCCGGTTGCACAGGCTTGCGGAGAGCGATTATGTGGATATCCCCAGTGAAATGTTCGGCGGTGAGAAAGTTGATTTGGTGGCCTGGTACGTGGCCGAAAAAACTCTGGAAATTCTGGGATTACGCCCATCTTTAGCGACATTTTCTGCACCCATTTCATCGCTTTCGAACCTCCTCCCCCTCTATCATGGACTTATGAAGGCTGATGAAGCCATCAGGACCTATGGAGAATCTCAGTATCCTGATAAGCCGCTGTGGAGGGAAGCTTTCGCACTGGTTGAGGAAACTCTTAAGAAAGATCCTGATTATCTTGAAGCATATTATTACCTGGCGAACATGTATCGGGAGACGGGGTGGTGGGCAAAAGAAGCTGAAACCTGGGATCTGTATCTGACGCGTTTGAACCACAGAGAGAAGGTGAATGTATCCTGGGTTTCTCAGGTTTACCTGCGCTTAGCGTATTCTTATTTTAATCAGAAGAACCGGGATCTGGCTCTTTCCTATCTTCTGAAAGCAACCGAATTGAATCCACAGCTCGTGGAGGCTTACCTCCTTCTGGGGCGGATTTATTATGAGGAAGATAAGACTGAAGAAGCCGAAAAAGCCTATGCCAGGGCTTATGAACTGGATCCCAGTTCGAAAGAAGCACAGTATTTTGCCCAGTTGGCGGGGAAAGCTCGAATTTTTGGAAAGTCCGCATACGAAGCGTACACTCAAGGATATCAACATTTTAGTCAGGGAAACTTTCTGGAGGCGGAACGTTATCTCAAAGAAGCGGTCCGTCTGAACCCTGGCTTTAAAGAGGCCTACTATTTCCTGGGAAGAACCCTCTATGAGATAGGGAAGTTAGAAGAGGCAGAAAAGGTCTGGGAGAAAGTCCTGGAAATGGATCCTTTTCACAGTCAGGCCAGGCGATTCCTGGATCGGACCCAGCAGGAAAAGAGATATGGCAGGAAAGCCATGCGCAGTTTCCAGAGTGGTTATGAACTCTATGAAAAAGGAAATTATGAGGACGCCATTGGATTCTTTCGGGAGGCAACCCTCGAGAGTCCGGCTTTTTCGGAGGCTCATGAATATCTGGCGCGGTGCTACTATCGATTGGGTCGAACCAAAGAGTATGTCGAGGAAAGAGATACGGTAACCAGGTTACTGTCCACCACAGAGGATAAGGCCTGGTACGCATACAATACGGGGTATGAACTCTTTTCCTGGGGAGAAAAGGAAAAAGCTCGGGAATGGCTCGAGAGGGCTCTCGCTGCAAACGATTCCCTAGGGGAGGCTCATCTTCTTCTCGGAGAGATCTATGGCAGTAAGAGCGATTGGTCCCTGGCCCTTACTCATTACCTGAGTGCCAGAGACCACCTGGAAGGAGAAGCAAAGGGTCAAGCCCTGTGGGGAGTGGCAACGGCGTATTTTGCTTTGCAGCGTTTTACAGAACTTGTTCCGGTGCTTGAGGAAATCATCACCAATTATCCCTACGCAGACTTTCTGGAAGAAGCCGAAGCGTTGAGGATTGAGGTTTTGGTTCGCAGGAACAATTACGAGAAGGCACGCCTGGCATTTCAGCAATTCCAGGTTCAGTTTCCGGAGAGTCCTTTCCTGGAGAAAGCCTCCTTTTTCTATGCCCTGAGTTTCTATGAAGAGAAGAAGTGGCCGGAGGCGCTTACCGCTCTGAAGCGATTTGCAGGGCGATATCCCCAGAGTGATTTCCTTCCCCAGGTTACCGAAATGCTGGGGTATGTGTACCGGAATCTGGGAATGGAAGAGGAAGCCCGTAAGGCCTTTGAAGAGTTAAAGGGTGATGAAGGAACTTTTCTGGTCGCCGATACCTGGTATCGGAAGAAGGATTGGGATCGGGCCATTGCGGCTTTTACCCAGTACCTTTCTTTCTACCCACAGGGGAAATTTTGGATTGAAGCTCGTCTAAAGTTGGCTTCTGCGTACCTTGAGAAGGGAATGATCAAAGAAGCAGAGGAGAAGGTGCTGGGTTTGGAGGAGCAATTACTCAGGATCTTTCCGGTTGACTTTCTCCGTTTCCGGGTAAAGTTACATTTTCAGAAGGAAGAATGGCAGAGTGTGGTTGCAGATTTGATGCTCCTTGAGGAAAAGACGGGGCATCTTGAGGAGGAGTATCTTTTGATTCTGGCTCTGGCGTATCATCGTCTGGGGGAAAAGGAAAGGGCCGAAGAAATTCTGCGGCAGGCGGGTAAAGACCCTCAAGAGGTCCTGGGGAGTGAAGAGGCAGAGCGTCTCAAAAAGGCTGTGGAAGCTATGGAAAAGGGGGATTATTTTGCAGTGCTTTCTCAGCTCTCTTCAAAAGAACCATTCACAGAAGACCAGAATCTGGTCCATTTTCTTCTGGGTAAAGCACACTATTTTCTGAATCACTTTGACGAAGCCTATGAGCATCTGTTGCAATCACTGGTTTCCGGGGAGGAGAGTTTCGTTCAAGAGGCATATTTTTACCTTATCGACCTTGCTTATCGAAAGGAAGAATGGGCAAAGGTCATCGAGTTTTACCAGAAGCTTGCCGAAGTCCATGATCCAGAGGTTCTCTTTAGAGTAGCAGTGGCGTCCTATCGATTGGGAAATTGGTCCGAAAGTCGGAAAATTCTCGAGGAACTGGTGACAGTTGATAAATTCAGGGAAAGAGCCATGCTCCTGCTCCTTGAGGAACTCTACTCGTCGAAAGAGTACCAGACTTTTCTCCAGAGGGTGCCGGAGTTTTTGAGTCTCTATCCCCAACATCCCAAGAAAGAAGAGTTGCTCTATCTTGCCTCCTGGTCGGCGTACTTTGCAGGGGACATGGCTCAGAGCAAAGATTTTATTTCTTCTTATCGTTCGGAATTTCCCCAGGGGCAGCATGAGGAAGAATTGACCTCTCTTTTGGCTGATATCTATCTCGGCGAAGGGAGCTATGACGAAGCAGAAAGAATACTCCGGGAACTTATCGGAAAAGAAAGCCCCGGCTCTCCCAATGAGGCTTACGCGTGGTATCGTCTGGGGACTATTTTCTTAAAGAAGCAGAACTTTCCGAAGGCGGTTGATGCTTTTCAAAAAGTTATCCAGATGGGGAAGAGTGCCTATTTTGACCGGGCGAGCTATTATCTGGGGGTATGCTGGGAGTACCTGGAGAATCCTGAAGAAGCGGTTCGAGCCTACCGGTTAACCGTGGAACAGGGAGAAGATCCTCTCTGGAAGTCCAGGGCCGATGAGCGCCTTCGTCTATTGACCCAGGAATGAAATGGAATTACACTTATTCTGATTTCTCGTAAGGGCTTTTCTATTCTGAAGGAAATAGGAGGTTCATGCATGCAGTTTTTCTCCATCATCGCCAAAGGTGGATACATCATGTATCCCATCGTGGCCTGTTCGGTCATTGCCCTGGCCATATTCCTGGAAAGATGGTATGTCCTGCGGCGTTCTCGAGAAGAGGTCAAAAGATATGTGCGCCTGGTCCGCAAAGCCCTCGCTCGAAAGGACCTCCAGACGGTCTTTGATGCCAGTCAAAAAGTGCCGATGCCGGCTTCGAGGATTATCCTGGCAGGATTGAAGAAATATTTTTCCGGTCAGCTCAAAGAGGCCAAAGAAGCCATGGAGGTTAAAGCTATGCAGGAATTACCCTCCTATGAGCGGAGGCTTTCCACCCTGGTGGTCATTGCCAACATCTCCCCCCTCCTGGGACTTCTGGGAACCGTCACCGGGATGATCAAAACTTTCAGCGTGATTGCTGCCATTGGAGTGGGGAAACCCACCGAGATGGCCGGAGGCATTTCCGAAGCGCTCCTCACCACCGCGGCCGGTCTTTCGGTGGCTATTCCCACCGTGGTGATGCATCATTACCTCTCCCGCCTCTCGGAACGGATCATCGATGACATTGAGCGTCTGAGCACCGAGGTTCTGGAAGTTATGGAGACGACTCCGTTGATACCGCTCGAGGGTCTTTCCCTCCCTGAGGAACAGAAAGAAGATGTTCCAGTTTCGGCAACGAAAGACCAGGCCTAAACCCGATATCAACATCACTCCTCTGGTGGACGTGGTGTTGCAACTGGTGATCTTTTTCGTGGTGACCACCACCTTTATCAGTGTGGAAACCGGGGCCAGGGTTAACCTTCCCTCGGCCAACTTCTCCAGGATTGAAGAAGCCAAGACCGTCACCATCACCATTACCGAGAATAATCTCCTCTACGTGGATGGGGGCCTCACCGATTGGAACGAGCTCCCCAAGGTGCTGGTGGCCTCCCTTCGCAAGGACCCCCAGGCTGCCGTGGTCATCGAAGCCGATAAGAAGGTGCTCCATGGCAATGTGGTCAAGGTTATGGACATTGCCCGCCGAGCTGGGGCAGAAAGGATGGCTATTGCTACCCAACCTGAAGGAGAGAGAGAGTGAGTCGTTTGGTCTGGGATGAGCGGAGAATCTGGTCTTTCTCCTTGCTGTTTTCGGTGATTGTGAATTTGACGGTTCTGGCAGTGGTATCGATTTACTGGCTTTCTTTTCATTACACCCGACCTAAAGAAGAACCGGTCGTCGTTGAACTTATGGAGATTCCTTCTACCAAGAAGCCGGTGGGAGTGGTTCCGCAGACTGCGGAACTGGCCGAGTTAAACCCTCCACCGGAAATGCGAGAAGCTAACGTTCAGGAAGCGCCTCAGGTGAAAAGTGAGATTGCCTCTCAAGTTCAGCAGCAGAAGGAGCAGGTGCGAGTTCCCAAACCTCCGGTAGAATTGCCTGAGGCGGCGAACATTGTTGAAAAGGCTTCCCCTTCGGGAGCACGGCTTTTCAACCCTGGTGAGAATATTGAAGTCGAGGAGAGCATGAAGTGGCAGGGGGTCGAAGCGGAGTCAACCATGAAGGGTCGATTCGAAGAAGCCGGGCAATCCTCTCGTCTCGCACACCTGGCACAGGAAGGGATGCAGCGGGTAGAAAGCACCGTGGGCGAAACCATGGCTACCGGTGAGCTTGTACCCCCCACCACCAGCGTGGAAAAACGATCCCCTTTCACCAAGAGGCCCATTGCAGTCATTGTCGAAAATGCTCCTCAGGCTCGACCTCAGGCCGGGCTTTCCAAAGCAGACATCGTTTATGAAATTATGGCTGAAGGCGGCATTACCAGATTCCTGGCCGTTTTTGCTTCTGAATCAGCGGACCGGGTTGGACCGGTGCGCAGTGCCCGTCCGTATTTCGCCCTGAAAGCTCTGGAACACGATGCCATCTTTGTTCACAGCGGGGGGAGTGTGGAGGCTTATACCTATATGCGAGAACTATCCCTGGACCATATCGACGAGATGAATCATTTTCAACCATTCTGGCGGGAGAAAGAAAGACGTCCGCCCCATAATCTGTACACTTCGGTAGTGGCTCTGCGGCAGGAAGCGCAGAAGCTGGGATACAATCGACCGGTGAAGAATCCCGGTTTTGGTGTGGCCTCTTCGTCGAGTTCTCGAGAGGGGAAGTCTGCTCCGACACTCGAGATCGGCTATGGTGGTGACTATAAGGTTCAATTTACTTTTGACGCCGGAAAAAGGGAATATTACCGCTTTATTAATGAAAAGCCCCACATGGACAGCAGTTCCAATACCCAGATTTCGTGTTCTACGGTTATTGTTCAGGTGGCCGAACATGTGGTGAAGGATGCCGATGGTCGCCTGGAAATAAGGTTTGTCGGAGAGGGTAAGGGCTGGGTTTTGAGTGATGGAAAAGCTTACCCCATTCGTTGGGAGAAGAAAAACTTGCGGGATAAGACCAGGTTCTATTACGATAACGGTGAAGAGTTACGTATCAATCCCGGTCGGGTATGGATTGAGATTGTGGATACCAAAGTAAAGGTGGTGTTCTGATGCATCCGATTCTTTTCTATCTGGGGCATTTCCCCATCTATTCTTACGGGGTAATGCTGGGAGTTGCTTTTTTAGCCGGTATTTCCTGGGCCTTATATCATGCTCCAAAGTATGGTGTGACGAAGGAAGCGGTCATGGAAGTGGCTTCTCTATGCATTATTGGGGCGGTGGTGGGCTCCCGACTTGCCTATGTGATGCTCCACTGGAACTATTACAGTCAGAACCTGGGGAAGATTTTTGCGGTCCGAGAAGGAGGTTTGACGTTCTATGGAGGTGTTGCCTGTGCTTTACTCCTTGCCGTTCCCTATATCTTCAGAAAAAAATATAGCCTGGCAGCCTTTTTCGACCTTTTCTCACCACCCATTGCCCTGGGATACGCCATTGCTCGCATTGGATGTTTTTTGAACGGTTGTTGTTACGGTCGAGTGACGGCCTGCTCCTTCTTTCTTTTGGGGGTCAAATTTCCTTATCTTTACGGTTGCCGATATCCTACCCAGCTCTATTCTCTGGGGTACTCTCTGGTGATTTTCTTTATTTTGCTCAAACTTTCCCGGAGGTCTCATTTTCCCGGGGAGTTGTTTTTTGATTATCTGTGGCTTTATGGGGTGGCTCGCTTTTTCATGGAGTATCTCCGGGAGGAACCGTTTACCATAGGTGGCTTTTTGACCGTAGGGCAGATGAGCTGTGTGATTATCATTGCTCTGGCACTCTTTTTGAAGGGATTGCTTAAGACGCATTATGAAGCCAGAGTTTGAGGAAATCCTGGAGTCGTTCCTGCAATTCCTTTTCTGGGAGAAGCGGGTTTCAGACCATACTGTGACGGCCTATCAGCAGGACGTGGCATTTTTCCTTGAATTTTTAAGCAAAAAAGGGTGCCGGTCTCTCCAGGAGGTGAACCTCGAGATTTTGGAGCAGTTTGTGGTGGAAGAATCGAAAAAGGGTCTGGAGAGAAGTTCTCTGGCCCGGCGGATTTCCTCTTTGAGGACTTTTTTCTTCTTCCTGGTACGGGAAAGAATGGTGGGTGAGAACCTGGCCAAACTCCTCGATGCTCCCCGTATCCAGAGGAACCTTCCTGAAATATTAACACTTGAGGAAGTTGAGAGACTTATCGCTACCTGTGATGGTACTTCTCCGCGGGGTTTACGGGACAGGGCCATACTGGAACTCCTCTATTCGAGCGGCCTGCGGGTGAGCGAACTGGTACTCCTGGAATTTTCCCATCTCGATTTAGAAAATGGAATGATACGACTGTGGGGTAAGGGCTTCAAGGAAAGAGTGGTGCCCTTTGGAGAAGAAGCAAGAAATACCCTGATTGCCTACCTTGAACGGGGGAGACCTGTTTTACTCAAAAATTCCCGCAGTAATTACATCTTTGTAGGTGATTCTTCGGGACGTCCCTTAACCCGCCAAAACATCTGGACCCTGGTAAAGGGGTACGCTCGTAAAGCAGGGATCGAAAAGAATATTACTCCTCATACCTTTCGGCACACCTTTGCTACCCATCTTCTGGAGAACGGGGCGGATCTCCGGATTGTGCAGGAATTCCTGGGGCACAGTGATATTGCCACCACCCAGATATATACCCATGTGAACCGCAAAGTCCTCAGGGAGGTTTATGATAGAGCTTTTCCAAGAAAATGAATTTTTCTGGAGGTGAAGTGCTTTGGAACTCAAGAGTCAGATCGAAGAGAGTGCTCGGTTTATAGAGGAGCGGATTCGTTTTGCCCCCTCTATAGGGATTATCCTGGGCACAGGGTTAGGGGCCCTGGTGGATGAGATTGAAATCGACCGCGTCATACCCTATGAAGAAATACCCCATTTTCCGGTTTCGACGGTGGAAACGCATAAGGGCAATCTGGTTCTGGGACATCTCGCCGGAAGGCCGGTGGTGGTCATGCAGGGGCGGTTCCATTACTATGAGGGGTACGATCTCAAGCAGGTTACTTTTCCGGTTCGGGTGATGAAACGGCTGGGGGCTCAGGTGCTTCTGGTGAGCAATGCTGCCGGAGGGATGAATAGAAATATGAAAAGAGGGGATTTAATGCTCATCACCGACCACATCAATCTTCTTGGCGATAATCCCCTGCGGGGCCCCAATGACCCTGAGCTTGGCCCCCGTTTTCCGGATATGTCCTCGGTATACGACCGGGAGTTACGAGAATTAGCCCTGCAGATTGCTCTGGAAAATGGCATTTACCTTCATCAGGGTGTTTATGTCGCTCTGTCCGGTCCGAACCTGGAGACACCTGCCGAGTACCGCTTTCTCATCACCATCGGAGCGGATGCGGTGGGAATGTCCACCGTTCCGGAGGTTATTGTGGCCAAACACGCCGGTATGAGGGTATTCGGTATTTCCTGCATTACCGATCTGGCCATCGATGGGGTGGTCGAGCCGGTGAGCTTTGAGGAAATCGTCAATGCGGCTAAAGAAGCGGAGCCCAAAATGACGCTCATCATTAGGGAACTGGTGCGGAGGATGCCTCTTTAATGATCGCTTCGCTTTTCAAAGTGGCTCTTCTGGCTTTTTTGCCTGTGAGTGAAGTGAGAGGTGCTATTCCCTATGGAGTTCTGGGGGCTCGTTTACCTATCACCCTGGTCTTACCTGTCGCTCTTCTCGGTAACATCGTTCCTTATTTCCTGGTCATGTATCTTTTGCGGGTGGCACTGAACTTACTCTGTAAGATGGAATGGTTTGACCGCTTTTTTGAACGATATACCGAGGGAGTCAAGCGACGCTTCAAAAAGTACGCGCAATGGGAAAGATGGGGGATTCTCTTCTTTGTGGGGGTACCTCTCCCTTTCACGGGGGTGTGGACTGGGTCACTCATCTGTTTTCTGGGTGGTTTGTCGTTGAAGGAATCATTTCCTTTTGTACTGGGGGGATTGCTTCTGGCAACCGGTATTGTCACCGTGGTAACGCTTTTGGGATACAATCTGGGTTCCTTCTGAAGGAAAGGAAGAAGCACAATGCTCAGAACCATTGAGTGGAGAGAGGGTGCTCTCTCTTTTTTGGATCAGACGCTTCTCCCTCTCGAGGAACGGTATGTAACCACTTCTAACTATCGGGTGGTGGCTGAGGCCATTAAAGTTCTTCGATTGCGAGGAGCGCCTCTTATCGGTGTTTCTGCGGCGTATGGGTTATGTTTGGGGGCTCTGGAAGCCTTGAAATGCCATCGGGAAGAGTTTTTCCAGTTTCTTGCTCAGGTGGACCGGGAGCTTCGAGGAACCCGTCCCACTGCGGTGAATCTTTTCTGGGCTCTGGACCGGATGAAAAATATCTGGCAGATCGCGGAGGCTCAAAAGGTATCCCCCGAAGCGGTGGTGGAGCGATTGATAACGGAAGCACGGGTTATGGAAGAGGAAGATATACGCACCAACGAGCAGATTGCCCGATTTGGGGCACAACTCTTCTGCGACGGCGACCGGATTCTCACGCATTGCAATGCTGGAGCCTTGGCGTGTGTGCGGTGGGGAACCGCTCTGGGGACCATCCACTGGGCTTTTCTCAGGGAAGGAAAGCGACTTACCGTTTACGCTGATGAAACCAGACCGCTCCTTCAGGGTGCTCGCCTTACTGCCTTTGAGCTGCAGAGGAGCGGAATCCCGGTAACGGTCATCTGCGACAATATGGCCGGATTTTTGATGTCCCGGGGGGAGATTGACAAGGTCGTGGTGGGGGCGGACCGTATTGCTCTGAATGGTGATTTTGCCAATAAGATCGGTACCTATACTGTGGCTCTGCTTGCGCATCACCATGGGATTCCTTTTTATGTGGTTGCTCCTCTTTCCTCGGTGGACTTTGAATCTCCAGATGGAGGATCGATTCCCATTGAGGAAAGAGATCCTGAGGAAGTCGTCTTCTGGGGCGAAAGACGGATTGCACCTTTGGGAGTCGGAGCGCGAAACCCTGCTTTTGACATTACTCCCTGGAAGCTGGTCAGTGCCCTGGTGACCGAGAGGGGGATTCTCTATCCTCCGTTTCTGGAGAAACTCAGAGAGTTGAAAAGGGAGAAAGGAGGGTAAGACATGATTACCGTAGAAGATATCCGGGAACTTCGAACGCTTGTTCCAGGTGAAGGCCTGGTGACTTCTTTTTACCTTAATGTGGATCCCAGACGTTTTTCTCGCCAGCAGTTTCTGGCTATGGCCCACACGCTTCTGCAGGAAAAGCTTACCGCTTTTCGAGAAGGAGCTTCTGAAGAGTTGCTGCGGGGGCTGGAAAGAGACTGTAAACATATCGAGGATTTTCTGCGGAATGATTTTGAGGTACGGGGGAGAGTTCGGGGATTGGCTATCATTACTGCTGATGCGGGTAATTTTTTCCGGGTATATCGCCTGGCGCAGCCAGTTCACTCGGAGGTGGTGTTTGGTCCGGATCCCTATATCCGTCCGCTTCTTGCGGTTCTGGATGAACACCGCCGGATCATGCTCGTCGTTCTCGACCATCGGGAAGCTCGTTTATTTGAGATTTATATGGGAGAGATTTTGGAACACGAGAGCTATCGAAGCGATACCCAGGGTAAGGTTAAAGAAGGAGGATGGTACGGTCTTGAAGAGCGCCGGATTGCAAGACATATTGAAAATCAAATTTTTCGCCATTATAAGGGTGTGGCAGACGTCCTTTTAGAGCATTTCCGTCTGGGACATTTTGAGTATCTCTTTGTGGGCATTAAAGAGGAAGAATATCCTCTTTTTGTGAACTTTCTGCATACCTACCTCAAGGGAGTTTTAAAGGGAAGAGTGCATTTGACTCCCAAAGACCACATCAACACCATTGTGGCCGAGGCGCTACGGGCGGAACGGATAGTGGAAGAGGAGGAAGATCGGGTGATTGTGGAACATCTTCTGGAAACCATAGGTAACAGGGGCCTGGCCATCTCCGGTCTGCCAAAAGTTTTGCAGGCCGTCAATCTGGGCGCCTGTCAAACACTGGTCGTTGATGAGGAATACCGCGCTGGGGGATTTGTATGCCCTTCTTGTGGACTGTTGGGTCTGGAATCTCAGGGATGCACCATTTGCGGGGAGAAAGCCGTAGCAGTGGAAGACGTGGTGGAGCGAGCCATAGCTGAGGTTTTGTGGCAGAACGGAGAAGTGAAGTATATCGCCAACACAAACCCGGAGCTCCAAAAGATGGAGTATATCGGTGCTTTTCTCCGTTTCAGAATCCAATGAAGGTTATGCTGGAGGGATGAAAACCAATGCAAGAGTACTTCCTGGTTCTTGATTGCGGAGCTACGAGTTTACGTTCCATAGCGATAAGCCCTCAGGGAGAGATCCTGGCTTCTTCGTCCTTACCCAATCAACCTCGCCTGCAGCATGAAGGATGTGAGTGGCTTATCTGGGATGTGGAGGAAATATGGCAGAAGATCTGTGAAAACACCCGTAAGGTTCTATCGGAGACCTCTGGCAAGGTGATGGGAGTGGCTATTACCACCTTTGGGGCAGACGGTGCTCCGGTGTATCGAGATGGGCGTCTGGCCTATCCGGTGATTTCCTGGCAGTGTGGTCGAACCACAGGCTGGGCTGAAAAAATCGCCTCCCTCGTGGAACCCCGGGAGCTATTCCGTATCACCGGTTACCAGATCATTCCCTTCAACACCCTGTTGAAGTTACTCTGGTTGCGAGAAAATGTACCTTCGGCCCTCGACGAAGCGCATGTCTTCATGATGTTACCGGGGATTCTGAACTTTCGCCTGACGGGGGAAATGACCGTAGATTATACTTCCCTTTCTACCGGTATGCTCCTCGATGTGGGGAAGCGTTGTTTTGCCGAAGAGTTGCTTGCGCTGGCCGGGGTTTCTGCACAGTTTTTCCCACGCTTTGTAGAAGCCGGGGAGGTGATTGGAACGGTTTCTGCCAGGGGAAGCGAGGAAACGGGTATTCCCAAAGGGGTACCGGTGGTGTCGGCTGGTCATGATACCCAGTTTGCCATCGTGGGGTCGATGGCCGAAAGGGATGAGGTCATTTTGAGTTCAGGAACCTGGGAGATTGCCGCTCTGCGGATTCCCTATTATCGTGATTCTGATGTGGCGTTTCGTACCGGGGTACTGGTGGAACTTGATGCCGAAAAGGGTCTCTGGAATCCCCAGATGCTCATGATTGCTGGGGGCGTGGTGGAATGGGTGAGGAGGAACTTCTTTGCCGAGATCAAAGATCAGGGAAACATTTATGACCTGATGATTGAACAGGCCCAGAGTATTGCTCCCGGTGCACAGGGCATTTTTGTGATTCCCGCTTTTATGCCTTCAGGGCCGACCAAACCATATGGAACGAAAGGCACCATTCTGGGGCTGAATTTGACTTCCAGTAGAGCTCAGGTGTTTCGGGCTACTCTGGAGGGGCTGTCTTTCCAGCTCAAGCAGGCTATCCTTGCCCTGCAAGAAGCTTTTCATTTTGAGCCCTGTGGAATACGGGTGGTAGGTGGGGGTGCCAAGAACAAACTATGGAACCAGATTCGAGCTGACGTCACGGGGCTTCCAGTGGTAACCACGTCCTGTGAGGAAGCCACCGTCCTGGGGGCTACTCTTTTTGCTATGGTGGGGGTGGGATATGCCGAGACCCTCGAAGAAGCCAAAAAGAATATCAAAATAACCACCCACCTCTGGGAACCGTCTGCAAACCAGAAGCAGTATCAATCTCTTTTCGAGCAATACCTCAAACTTCCGCTTCTTTTACAGAACCATTACGCTCCGTAGCGATTGAGGTATTGCTTGGCCAGAGCTTCTACTGTTACGATGATCTGGTAACACTTTTCGCGGAGATTCCTTTCCCGGTAGGCGCGGAGTCCCTCTTCGGTATTCAGGGGCACACCGATCAGGTCGATGCAGTTTGTGCTTCCCAGGGTTTCTTGGGCTTCATGGAGGAAGTTTTCCACCATTTGGTAGAAGCGGTCCCGGGTTTCTTTGTCCGTGGGATCGTTTCTACCGTATTTTTTGCCCAGGGCCATTATTGCTCCGGTGAGGGCCCCGCATATCCTTCCGGTATGGCCTATGCCGCCGCCAAAACCGGTGGCGATTTGGGGAACGAGTATTTCATCCTTAACCCCCAGATACTCGAGAAGTCCTAAAAGAAGGGATTCACAGCAGTTAAAACCCTCCCGGTGGTACTCTCCGGCGCTTTTCATTTGTTTTCCTCCTTTCTTCTGGTGACCAGGCGAAAAGTCTCTCGCGCCACCATGATTTCCTCATTGGTGGGGACCACCCATACTTCTACCGTACCTTTCCCGATCTGGTTTTCTCTTCCCTGAGTGTTCCGGTTCTTTTCCGAGTCGATTGCTATCCCCAGATAGTCGAGATTTGCACAGATTTGCTCTCGGATGTACCAGTCATTTTCTCCGATTCCTCCGGTGAATACCAGACTATCCAGGCCGTTGAGGAGAGCAGTAAAGGCGCCGATGTACTTTTTGACCTGATAGACGAAAACTTCCACGGCCAGCCGGGCCCGCTCATCACCTTCGCTGGCTTTCTTTTCAATTTCCCACAGCTCTCCGCTCACGCCGGAAATGCCTTTGAAGCCTGAATCTCTGGTGAGGAGGCGGTTTACCTCCTGGAAAGACATTCCCGTCTTTTCCTGAAGATAGGTGATAATCTGGGGTTCGAAATCACCGGGGCGGGTGGACATGATGACTCCACTCTGGGGAGTGAAACCGCTTGAGATATCGAAGGACTTCCCTTCCAAAACGGCGCAGACGCTGCATCCGCTTCCCAGGTGAGCAATCACCATTTTCTGAGTTTTGGAAGTGAGTTTGGGCATTCTTTCGGTGATGTAGCGGTAGGAATTTCCATGGAATCCTAATTTTTCAAGCCCATAGCGTTGCGTCATATCCCAGGGGAGTCCATAGATCCGGTGGTGGAGGGGCACCGAGAGGTGAAAGGTGGTTTCAAACACACCCACCAGGGGAATATCGGGGACAATGTGGCGAAAGATGTTGATGGCGAGAAGCGCCGGAGGGTTATGGACCGGGGTGACTGCAGAAACTTCTTCCAGAGCCTGGATAACCGTGTCATCGATAAACGCAGTTTGCATTGCCTTTTTGCCCCCGTTAATGAGCTTGATACCGATGGCATCGAGCTCGTGAATATCACCGATCACGCCACTTTCTAAGAGACACTCGATCATCAGGTGTAATCCCTTTTCGTGGTCGAGATTGGGAATAGCCCTCTGATGGGTGGTACCGTTCTGAAATTTTTCCAGATAGCTATCAGGGCGATACAGCCTTTTGATGTTTCCACGGAGAAGCGAGGCTTCATTTGTTTCTTCTATAGTGAAAAGCTCGAATTTGATGGAAGAGCCTCCGCTGTTAATGGCTAATATGTGCATGAATTTTCCTCCTTCGCCTTTACCTTTTGCATGATTTTACAGAAAGAACAAACTTCCTGGGTAGTGGGCATACCGCAAATTTGGCATTCTTTGAGATTTACTGTTTCTTTGGGGGTGAAAAATTTTTGTGCTTTCTCTAAGAATTCAAAAAGGAAGGCGTGTTTGGTTCCCGGAGATTTATCCTCCAGAAGCTCTAAAGCCTCTTTGTAGTCGAGACTCTTGGCTCGGCGGGAAAGGGGGCAGCGCTCTTCGATAAAGGGGAGGTTTTTTAGGCGGACGTAAATACGGATTTCTTCTTCGGTAAGAGTGTAGAATGGCTTGACCTTACGGACCATTTTGGGATGGGGGCTGGGAAGAGTAGGATGCTGATGAGCAAGGTAGTCTATCTGCCAGTGGAGGACGTTCCCAAGGAGTGTGGCTGCTTCGTCATCCAGATTATGTCCGGTAGCATAAACCGTAAAGTTTTTTTCAAAGGCGAAGCGGTTCAGGAGGTACCTCTTTACCAAACCACAGAGGGAGCAGACGGAACGATGGCGTGTTCTCTGGACGAGCTCCGGTATGGTGTATCCCAGCGAATCCTTGGTGGCGACAACGGTTAGAGGGAGCTGATGCGCTCGGGCAAAGTCTTCCACAATTCGACGCGAATGAACGGAATGTTCACCAATACCTAAATCGAAGTGGATGGCCCATACCTTGTAGCCTGCGCTTCGGAGATAATCCCAGAGGGCCATGCTGTCTTTTCCGCCAGAAACTCCCAGCAGGACTGCTTCTTCTTTTAGGAACATGCGGTGTTTCTTGATGGCCCCTTCGACCTGCCGGGAAAAGAAGAGCTCAAAGCACGATTCACAAAAGGAAGCGTTATGCCTTTTGATTTTGACGAAAGCTGGTTGTTTGCATCGGGAACACTTCATCCATTGAACTCCTTTGCTGAAAACGGCTTTCTGTGCACTATCGGCTCCGGCGGTTGCTGGCGTAAGCGCTGAGCATGGCGAAGAGAATGATTCCAAACCCCAACCACTTTCCGGCATCTCCTAAACCAAAGGCGATGAGCAGGTTGGTCAGCGTTTGGAGGAAAATGGCTCCCAGAATAACCCCGAGATAGTTTCCCTCACCCCCAGCCAGGGATACCCCTCCGATAACCACTGCAGCGATACTCGGTAACACATAGTTGGATCCCATGTCCTTAAAGGCAATACCCATATTTCCCAAAAGAAGCAAGCCCATCAAGCTGGAGAGGACCCCGCTCACAGTGAAGGCGATACACCGTACTTTTTTGACATTAATGCCACTCAGGTAAGCGGTTCGCTCGTTGGCGCCTACTCCAAACAGAATCTGCCCCCACTTGGTCTTATTCAGGATAATCATAGTGATAGAGGTAACCAAAATCAGAACGAAAAGGATATTGGGAAACTTTCCAGTAAACTTGGCAGCGATGGTTACAAGAATAGGCGAGGGCCTACCGGTGATGGCTTTACCTGCCACATAGGCGTTGACGATGCCCTGCAGGATATCAGCTATAGCCAGGGTTACCACCAGAGGTGGAAGTTTGAGATAGGAGGTCAAAACTCCGTTTGCCAGGCCTATCATTACTCCCAGGGCAAGGGCGATGAGCACCGCTAAAAGGAGGGGTTCGTTTTTTCCGTCCATAATGCTGGCCGTCAGTACCGCAGTTATCGTAGCGGTGTACCCGACCGATAGGTCCAGGCCGCTGCCGCCACCGGCAATCACGATCATCTGACATAGAGCAAAGAGGGCAGTGAAAGAAGCCAACTTGATGGTCATAAAGACCTGCTCAACACTCAGGAAGTTAGGTAGGGTGGTCGCCCCAAAAACGAAGAGGAGCACGATGAGAATAAAAACCACCACGATTTTTTTATATTTTTCGTAAATCCTGAAACTCAAAAATTTTGGCCTACTCATTACGGTGTTCATGGTCTATTCTCCTCTATTGCTTTGGTTTACTGAACATGACATAGGCAGGTCCAGCGATGGCTACAATGATGATGATTCCGGATACCAGTGTCTGATAAGCATTGGGAATGTTGGCAAAGAAAATGATTTTGTTAACGAAACTGAGTGTCAAAGCACCCAGCAGGGCAAAGTAAACGCTCCCTCGTCCTCCAGTTAGAGAAATACCACCCACCACCACTGCGGCAATAGATTTGAGGGTGAGGGGTCCCCCCATACGAGCATCTCCAGACTGGTTTTGACCCACGAAAAATAAAGCTGCCAGGAAAATGAAGACCGAGTTGATGATGCAGGCCAGCATCTGGGTTCGGGCGGTATCAATACCACTTACGTAGGCACTTTCGATGTTGCTTCCCACAGCATAGATGTACCGGCCGGTTCGAGTTTTGCTGATGATGAACCATAAAAGACACCCTATGATAAGGAGCACAAGAGCCGGAGGAATAAAGGTGCCGATGGTCTTGAGGACGGCAGGAGCGCCGGCGACGGCGTCTATTTTGTAGAAAGCCCTGAACCAGTCCACGCTCTCCCCACCGGGTGTGGGCCGCAGAAAAAGGGCTATGCCCAACCACATGTATGAAGTGGCAAAAGTGACGATGACCGGTGGTATCCGCAAGTATCCTATGCCAACACCGTTGACCATTCCTACCAGGATGGCAACGGCAAAGGTAACCAGGATCGCATATATTCCGGTTACCGGGTCATTTCTTTTCATCACCGTGGTGAGGACACAGGTAAAGAGCGAGAGTGCCGCTCCGGAGGAGAGGTCCAATCCTCCCGCGACGATAACCACTGCCTGGCCCATGGCCAGAAGAATGAGTGGTGTGAAGGCATTGATGTTTCTGACGATGGACTTGACGGTGAAGAAACTTTCCTGTAAAGTGGCGGTGATAACAAACATGATAATGAATATCAAGAAACTGGAGACTTCAGGTTTCAGCAGGAGACCCTTGAAGGTATAGAAGACATTCCCCGTTTTACTTACTTCATTCATCGATTTCACCTTCTTCTATCTGACTCTCATGGAGGTGGCCGTGATCATATCGTCGTTAATATCTGCTCCGGTAAGGGTAGCCACGATCCGTCCTTCGTACATGATTAACAGTCTATCAGTATATTGTATCAATTCTTCATTGTCGCTGGCATAAAGGATTACACCAATTTTCTTTTCCTTAGCCAGATTCACAATGTATTCATACAGGTCTCTCTTGGCACCCACATCGACCCCCTTGGCCGGGTCAGCAAGAAGTAGCACCTTGATGTCGAAAGAAAGCCACTTTCCGACCACTACTTTTTGCTGATTACCACCGGAGAGGGTGTTAACCGGTGCATCGATACCGGGAGCTTTTATGGATAGAAGCCTTGCAATCTGTTCGCACTCCTGGCAGTACTGTGCTTCTGGTATGAAGAGTGGATGACGACGGAGACCCAGTTTGGGGAAGATCATGTTGTTATATATGGAATGTTCCAGGGAGAGACCTTCGCGCTGTCGATCTCCCGGAACCAGGAGAATTCCATTTTGGATCGCATCAGCAGGTCGACTCAATCGAAGTTTTCGTCCGTTCAGTTCCACTTCGCACCGGACTCCAGGGTAACTTCCCGAAAGGGCATAGATGAGTTCTTGCTGTCCCTGTCCGGCCAGCCCTCCAATACCTAAAATTTCACCCTTTCTCAATTCGAAGGACACATCTTTTAAGACCTTATCTTTTCCGGTGATGTTCACTTTGAGCAGCACTTCATCGGATACTTCCCGACGTTGTACCTGTATGGTACTCTTTTTGACCTCTCCAGTGATGTAACTCACAATCTTCTCCGGATCTTTTCCTTCCTTTTCGAAGTCGATGGTGGCTACATCTTCGCCGTTTCGAAAGATGGTAACGTCATCGCAGATTTCCATCACTTCCCACAACCGGTGCGAAGTAAAAATCATGGCTACTCCCTGTTGAGCCAGATTGCGCATATAATCGAAGAGGTTTTTCACCTGAGTTTGTTCCAGAGCAGCGGTGGGCTCGTCGAGGATGAGAAGCTGGGGGTTTTCTGAAATGGCCTTGGCGATTTCCACGATCTGCATTTCACCGGGACTGAGTTCGTGCACTTTTCGATTGATGTCTAAGTCGGGAAGGAGTTGCTGCAGAATTTTCCTCGAGAGTTCCTTGGCACTCTGGTTATCCAGAAACAAGCCTCTATTTTTCTCCACGCCCAGCACGATGTTCTGCCATACCGTCAAATCAGGCACCAGACTCAGGTTTTGGAAGACCAGAGCAATCCCGTCTCGGCGAGCTTCGTGGGGATTTCGATAGTGAACCACTTTACCGTTGTAACGCATTTCGCCCCCATCAGCCCGGTACACCCCGGCGATGATCTTAGAGAGCGTGCTTTTGCCCGAACCGTTGGCTCCCAGAAGACCTGTGATTCTTCCTTTCCTACACTGCAAATTTCCGTTGGAAAGTGCGATAACGCCTCCAAAATGCTTCTTAATACCCTTTGCTTCTAAAACGACCACAGAATTCACTCGCTTTCACCCTGAGATTCCAGTTTTATTTTTCGAAGAGGGGTTGCAAGACCCCTCTTCGAAAAGCGTGCCTTACTCAAAGAGTTCTGCCACAGCTTCCTCAGACATGATTTCGCTCAGGAGATAATCATCCGGCTTATCCTTCAAAAGTTCCCAGCCTTCGTCAAAGTTCTCATCGGTGATGAACATGCCGACTTTGTAGAAGAAGGTATTGCCTTGCAAAACGCCAGGTTTAAACTTTTTCCCATTATAGAGCTGCAGAGCGATACGGAAAGCGGTCCCACCGATTCCCGGGGGATTGGGCTGGGTGCACGCCTTGAAATCGGCTCCGGCTTCACGGAGTTTTTTCCATTCTTTGAAGAAGGCAGTTCCAGGGTCACCGAACATTACCTTGGGAACTTTACCGGCGTCGAGGAAGGCAGAGAGTACACCATAGGCCATTCCGTCCTGGGTAATCACACCATCAATCTGCTGTCCGGAAGCAACGATTTGTGCTGCGACTTCTTTGGCTTTGGTCTGATCCCAGTAACCGCTGGTGTCGGCAATTAATTTGATGTCCGGGTAATTTTTCAACACATCATAGGTAGCCTGGATCCGGTCGTTGTTGGCCGGGTGTCCTTCAAGGCCATAAATCTGGATAGCGTTTCCTTTTTGAAGTGTGGAAGCGATGAATTCCACGTTTTTCTTATTCCAGGCATAGTGGTCGAGGGTAACGTTGATCACATCTGGTGCGGTGACGGTAGCATCGAAAGCGAGAACCAGTATGCCTTCGTCCTGAGCTTCTTTGATGACACCGTTTAAGGCATCAGGTGAGTTGGGGTTGACGAGAATAATGTCAACGCCCTGGGAGATAAAGTCACGGATAATGTTCGCTTGCTCGGTAGCATCGCCGTTTACAATGTTGTTCACAATCTTGTAGTCCGCGATTTTCCCTGCCGCTTTCTTTGTATTCATTTCCCACTTCCTCAAGGGCGGCAATCATGATGGTCCGCCAGGATGTGCCGGACGAACCGGTTGAGATGCCGACCACCGGTAGCTTTGCGAAAGCCTGAGTTCCCAAACCGAAAAGAAGAGCACACAGGAAAATCACCAGCATAGTTCTTTTGGAAAAGATTCTCGTTACCATAGCAAAAACCTCCTTTGGTTTTTTTAGAAAGGATTGAATCGAAAGGCTCCCTTTTGGGGTTTATTTTTTTAAGTCCTTTTCTCACCTCCTTACTCTGTAAATTCTACCCGGATACCGGCGGTCAAAGGTAAGACTCATTTCCGCCGGATGCCCGGCGTATTTTTTCCACTTATTTTATCCTCCGCGGTTTCTGGTTAACCAGCTCAACTTGGCGGTAGATCTGAGCCTGATCGGCTACCAGCCGAACGGTAAACCGGACTTTATCTCCTCGAGATACTGATCTTGTGAGCTCGAAGGGAACGTCGTTTTTGAGAAAAGCGACTCGCTCAATAAAGAAAGCAGGGGATTTATCCGGGCATTTGAGAACTCTCGCTTCTTCTTTGGTGAGGAAGGTTACCTCGTGTGTCTCAAAGGCATAGTCTAAAGAGAGCTGGTACTTGGTCCGCAATATCTCGTACAGAGAATTCGTATCCAGGTTTTCGGTTATCAGGTCCGGGCAGAGATAGTGAGGAATAAACGTTCGCTCCATCAAAATCGGTTCCCCGTTGGCCATCCGGACGCGGACCAGTCTGGTGACCTTGCGGTCGGTATCCGGGAGTTTAAGGATTTCGATCGTTTCTTCGTCCGCTTCGATCACTTTCTGTTCCAGGGTCTGGGAACTCGGTTCTAAACCTAAATCCCGCATGTCTTCGGTGAAACTGTAAAGATGGGGTAATCTGCGCCGCAATTTGGGGGAAGTTACGAAGGTCCCCTTTCCCGGGCAGCGATAGAGAAAACCCTCCTGCACCAAAGCTCCGACCGCCTGTCTCACGGTAATGCGGCTGATACCGTATTGCCTGCAGAGTTCGCTTTCGGAGGGTATTTGATCTCCCGGTCGGAGGATTCCATTGTTGATGGAGTTTTTCAGGATATTTTTCAGTTGCTGGTAAAGAGGAATACCCGCTTCGTCCCGGATTTCTTCCGATTCCCGAGAGAATTCTCTTTTGATATTCATGGAAGTTTTCTCCTGGGTGTCATCCTTATCCTCTACCTGTCGCTCTGAACCGGTTTTATGACATTATAATGATTATAACAATTATGACCTAACACCTGTCTGGCTGTCAAGGAGTCGCAGAAGACTTTTTCTATTTCGCCTGTGGTATTGAGGTTCATTATGCTGGAACTGAGCCTGGAGGCATTTCAGCGAGGCTATGGGAATAAAACCGGGGTAGCCTTATAGCGTTTCTCTTGTCTTTTTTAGGAAAATGGTTATAATTAGGATGGACGTGGCGGTGTAGCTCAGATGGTCAGAGCATCCGGCTCATACCCGGAGTGCCGGGGTTCGAATCCCTGCACCGCCACCAGCAAAGATTTTTGAGTGTGGCGTGTCTCATTTAGAGCGTAAAGTCTGGGATTGTGTGCGAAGCTACTCGCTGATTGCCCCTGGTGATAGGGTTTTAGTTGCTTTCTCCGGCGGTCCAGATTCTGTAGCATTGACGGAAATCCTCCTGCACTTGCGGCAACAAATTCCCTTTGAAATTGCGCTTTTCCATCTCAATCATGGGTTGAGGGGGTTCGAGGCGGAGAGAGATGAGCAGTTTTGCCTGACTTTTGCAAGAGATCGGGGTTTGCCCATCTTTGTTGAAAGAAGCGATGTTGGTGCCCTGCGGCTTAAAGAGGGTTTGTCTCTCGAGGAAGCAGCGAGGAAGGTTCGCTACGCCCTTATTCGGGAAATTGCGCAAAAGTGGGGTGCTTCAAAGGTGGCTCTGGGGCACACCCTGGATGACCAGGCGGAGACGGTTCTCATGAATTTTATTCGGGGAACCGGCCTGCGGGGTCTTTCGGGGATGAGGATGCGGAGTGATATTTTTATCCGTCCTTTGCTCACTTCTTCCAGGCGGGAAGTTCTGGAATTTTTGCAAGCTCGAGGGATTGCTTTTGTGGAGGACAGCTCTAACCGGGATCCGTCCTTCTTCCGGAACCGCATTCGTCTTCTCCTTATGCCGCTTTTGGAAGAATTGAATCCCCGCTTTAAGGAGGCTTTACTGCGTCTATCCTGGAATGTTCAGGAGGAAATAGGGTTGGGAGAAGCAAAACCCGACTTTCCCTGGGAAGGAGAAAAGGGGGTTACCAGAGTTTCCCTTGATTTTTTGCTTTCCTTTTCTGAAGAAAAGCGCCTTTTTGTTCTCCGCTACTTCATCGAGCAGGCCAGGGGAAGCCTTTGGGACGTAACCAGAGAACACCTGAAAGCAATTGCTCATATTGTGGCGAAGAAAAAGGGGGTAACTATCTTGCCGGGAAAGTTACGGGTATGGATAGAGGAGGGATATCTTTATGCCTCGCCGCTTTTTCTACCTCTACTCAAAACTCCTCCCTGGGAGTTCCCGGTTACGTTACCTGGTCAGAATATCCTGTCGGAAGTTGGGTTGTCTGTAGAGGGTAACCTGGAAAGAGTACTAAAAGCACAGGATGGGTGGAGTGTGACTCTCGATTTTGATAAGAGTACCCCTCCTTTTTTGGTGCGTAATTTTCGAGAGGGCGATAGAATATGTAAGGATGGGAAAATGAAGAAGGTGAAGGAGATTTTTGAGGGGTGTGGTTTGTGCCGGGAATGGCGGACCAGAATTCCTTTTCTCTGTGATCAGGAGAAGATTCTCTGGATACCTGGAATTGCTCTTGACGAACGGGTTGTAGTCCAGGAAAATAGCAGACGTATTCTGAGTGTGGCCATGAGGATGCGCAAGAGGTGAAGAGGTGGAAGATTTTATAGAGCGGATTCTTATTTCGGAGGAAGAACTGCGCAGTAAAGTGCAGGAACTGGGAGAGCGGATCACCCGGGATTACCAGGGAAAGGAAATCCGGGTGGTGGGGATCCTGAGGGGTGCTTTCATCTTTATGGCTGACCTGGTACGGAATATTCGTGTTCCTCTGAGTGTTGACTTTATGTCCATATCAAGTTATGGTGAAGAAAGCGAATCGAGCGGTATTGTGAGAATTCTCAAGGATCTGGATAAGCCCATCACCCATAAACATGTCCTGGTAGTGGAGGATATTGTGGATACCGGGTTGACTTTGAAACACCTGAAAGAAGTCCTGGCTACCAGGGAACCGGCGAGTTTGAGGATTTGCGCGCTTCTCAATAAAGAAGAAAGGCGCATCGTTAAAGACCTGGAGGTCGATTATTTGGGTTTCAACATTCCCAATCAATTTGTGGTGGGTTATGGACTTGATTTTGCCGAGCGCTACCGTAATTATCCTTTCATTTTTGTTTTGAAGCCGGAATATTATCAGAGCGGTGCTCAGGTTTGAGAAAAAGAAAAAGGACAGGTGAATAAGAGCCAATGAACAGTTATCCGGGTGGGAAATTCTATAGAAATCTTGGTTTTTACCTGCTGTTCCTCATTATTATTATCTCTCTGGCCACGTCTCTCATGCAGAGAGAAACTCCCCCCCAGATTTTCACCTATAGCCAGTTTCTGGATGCAGTGCAGCGGGGGCTGGTGGATCGCGTCATTATGGCCGACCAGAACGTGGCCGGAGAAATGCGCGATGGTTCTCGATTTACCACCTATGTTCCGAATGACCCAGATTTAATCAAAATTTTACGGGAGAAAAACGTGGAAATAGAAGTCCGTCCCCCTGCAGAGCCATCCTGGTGGGCTCGCATTTTGAGTTCACTTTTCCCCACCATTTTATTGATTGTGGTATGGGTCTTCTTGCTCCAGCAATTGCAGGGTGGAGGGAGTAAGGTTACTTCTTTTGTAAAAAGTCGGGCAAAAATGGTGGATCCGGAAAAGGTCAAGATAACCTTTGAGGATGTCGCAGGAATCGATGAGGTCAAAGAAGAGCTCAAAGAAGTGGTTGATTTTTTAAAGAACCCCCGCAAATTTCAGAAAACCGGAGCTCGCATCCCCAGAGGGGTTTTGCTCTATGGGCCACCGGGAACGGGGAAAACCCTGCTTGCCAAGGCTATTGCCGGAGAGGCGGGTGTGCCCTTTTTCAGCATCAGTGGTTCCGATTTTGTAGAGATGTTCGTGGGTGTGGGGGCAGCTCGAGTGCGGGATCTTTTTACCAATGCCAAGCGGAATGCTCCCTGCATCGTCTTTGTGGATGAGCTGGATGCAGTGGGAAGACACCGGGGAGCAGGTCTCGGCGGAGGACACGATGAACGAGAACAGACCCTGAATCAACTTCTGGTAGAAATGGACGGATTTGATCCTAACCAGGGGGTTATCCTGATTGCGGCGACGAACCGCCCTGATATTCTGGATCCAGCCCTTCTCCGTCCTGGCCGGTTTGATCGAAGAATTGCCGTTCCTCAGCCGGATGTGGTGGGGAGGGAGGCCATTTTGAAGGTCCATGTGCGGGGGAAACCTCTGGGAAAGGATGTCGATTTGAAGGTTCTGGCCCGCAGAACGCCGGGTTTTGTGGGTGCAGATCTGGCAAATCTGGTGAACGAAGCGGCATTGCTTGCTGCTCGAAAGGGAAAGAGTGTCATCGAGATGGAAGAATTTGAGGAAGCTATTGATAAAGTCATTGCCGGACCGGAAAGGAAACACGTCATCATCAGCGACCGGGAAAAGAAAATCATTGCCTACCACGAAGCCGGTCATGCTCTGGTGGCCCGTTCTCTCCCTAATAGTGACCCGGTTCATAAGATTTCCATCATCCCCCGCGGTGGGGTTGCTCTGGGATACACCTTGCAGCTTCCTACTGAAGACCGCTATCTCATGAGTAAGCAAGAACTCCTTTCACGTTTAACCATGCTTTTGGGTGGCAGAGTGGCAGAGGAAATCGTTTTTAAAGATGTTACGACCGGAGCCCATGATGACCTGAAAAAAGCTACCGAGATCGCCCGGGAGATGGTCTGTGAATATGGAATGAGCGAGATTCTGGGTCCTTTAACTCTGGGAAGGAAGCACAAAGAAGTCTTTCTGGGAAGAGACATTGCTGAGGACCGTAATTACAGTGAGGAGATTGCCTATGCGATCGACAAAGAAGTGAGAGCGATTATCGACCAGGCCTATGAGCAGGCAAAAGATATTATCCTGAGTCACCGGGAAAAACTCGACGCTCTGGCCAACAAGTTGATCGAGAAAGAAGTTCTGAATCGAGAGGAAATTGATGAAGTTCTGGGTTTTGGGCCGATGTCAGAAGAACAGAATGCTGCTACCCAGCCTGAACGTAAAGATGAAGGGGGAGAAAAGAACGATGAAGGTTAATACCCTGAGAGTTGGTCTGACGGGTATGGCAAGCACCATAGTCGGTAATGAAAATACGGCAGATCGCTTCGATCCCGACATGGTTCCTGCTTTTGCCACTCCCATGCTCGTTTCTCTTATGGACAACGCCGCTCATGAAGCGGTGAAGCGCCACCTTCCTGAAGGGTATGTCAGTGTGGGGACGCGAATCAGCGTTTCCCACATTGCTGCTACTCCTCAGGGAATGAAAGTAACCGCTCGGGCTACTCTGGTTGAGATATATCGTAACCGCCTGGTATTTGAAGCCGAAGCTTTTGATGAAGTTGAAAAAGTTGGGGAAGGGCGACTGGAAAGATTTATTGTGCATCGGGAATCTTTCATGAAGAAACTGGAAGGTAAGTCTCAGGGGGCGAAAAAGGTTTCCTGAAATTTTGGAAGGTAGATGATGTTCATGAGGCAGTTTGCGGTCTTTGGCCTGGGAATATTTGGTAGCAGTATTGCGGTGGCACTCTACGAGCAGGGCTTTACCGTTCTGGGGGTGGACATTCAGGAGGAACCGGTCAAAGAACTGGCAGGGAAAATTACCGAAGTGGTGCAGGCGGATACCACTGACGAGAAGGTCCTGGAAGCTCTGGGGATTAAGAACTTTGACGTGGCCATCGTGAGCATTGGTAATGACATTCAATCCAGCGTTTTAACCACCCTGGCTGTGAAGGAATTGGGTGTGCCGCTCGTGATTGCTCGAGCCATCAACGCCATGCACGGGAGGATTCTGGCTAAAATTGGGGCGGACCGGGTAATTTTCCCGGAGCAGGACATTGCCCTGAAGGTAGCCAAGACCCTCTCTTTTCCCAATGCTATCAGGACCGAGGAACTCTTTCCGGGGCATAACCTTGTGGAGATTCAATTACCTTCTTCGCTTCACGGAAGTACCTTGAACAAATCGAAGCTGAGAAATCGTTACGGCATTACGGTTCTTGCGCTGCGTCGGGGTGGAAAATACATTGTTTCTCCCTCTGCCGATGAGACCCTGCTGGATGGAGATGTGATCTATATTTTGGGAAGTGAGGATCAGTTGAAGAAATTCTTTAAAGAAGAAGTTGGAGGATAAAAATGAAAGCTCAGATAGAGTGTTTTCGCTGCAATGTGAGGCAGGCTCAGGAGGCGGCAGGTGTCGTCCGTCCGGAGCGAGATTTTCTCTGGAAAGTTTCCCAGAAAATCTGCTCGATATATGCACAGGCCAGCCCGGAGTGGACTCCGGCCTACATGACTTCTCTGGCACATAAGATAGCTCGAGAAATGACCGGGGTGGATGACATCTACTATCAGCACAAGAGACATTACAACCGTCTGGCTATGAAGCTCTATCCGGAACTGAAAAATTTCGTCGGAGAGGGAAATGGTGCGCTGGAAAGAGCCGTGCGGGTGGCGATTGTGGGAAATATTATCGACCTGGGTGTGTATCGGGAAATTCAGTCTTTTCAGATCCTTGATCAGTTGTATAATGTTCGGTGGGGATTGTATGATTTCTCGGCTTTTGAGCAGGATGTGCAGGGAGCCAGAACCCTGATTTATGTGGGCGACAACGCTGGTGAAATCGTATTTGATAAAATACTACTGGAAGAATTGAAGAAAATTGGCGTTCAGGAGATCTTTTTCGTGGTTAAAGGCGGTCCCATATCGAACGATGTGCTTGTGGAAGATTTTCAGGAAGTGGGGCTGGGTGATTTTGCTCAGGCTCTTACCACCGGTAAGGATGAATGCGGGATCGTTCCCGAGGACGGCCCCTCAGAGCTCCAGGAGGTATGGAAGAGAGCGGATGTCATTATTTCGAAGGGTCAGGGTAATTTTGAAAGTCTCAGTGGGAGAAGAGAAAAGATTTACTTTCTCCTGAAGGCCAAGTGTGTACCGGTGGCTCGAGAACTTGGGGTAGAGCAGGGTGCACTCATTCTCAAGAAGAATCATACCGTGAACGAGTGATGGAATGGGATTGATGAGAAATGAAGAAGGTATACTCAAGTGGTGGAATCGTCTTCAGAAGGAATAACGGCGTTGTGGAAGTTCTTCTGGTGCAAAAGAGGGATTCCGGAGCATGGACTTTGCCCAAGGGTCACCTGGATGATGATGAAAATGAGACGGAAGCGGCGGTGCGAGAAGTCCGGGAAGAGACCGGTTACCGGGTGGTAGCGCACGAAAAGGTGGGAGAAATTTGTTTTACCTACCGAAGAAACGGACAGGAGTTTGAAGAGACTGCTTCTTTTTTTCTGATGGAACCGGTGGGAGAGGGGAGAAGGGAGGAAGAAAAAGAGATCAGCGCGGCTTCGTGGTTTTCTGTACCGGTGGCTTTACAGGTGATGCGGTACGACAACGAGAAAAAACTGCTCATTGAGGGGGTGAGATGCTTCGAGAACACCGAAGGGTATGAAAAATATTGAGTTTTGGTTGGCAAAATCTGGCGCGATACGCTAAAATAAGCAACGGGAAGGAGGAGGCCTTTTCCTTGTTGGTTTGGGGGGAACGCCGACTCAGAAGAGGCAGGATTAATAAAACTGGGGAGGTTAGGACATGGAGCTTTTAAAGATATCTTCCAAAACCAGGCCGGCCGCTTTAGCTGGAGCATTGACCGGAGTCATTCGAGAACACGGAAGAGCAGAAATGCAAGCAGTAGGGGCTGGGGCAGTCAACCAGGCAGTCAAGGCGATTGCCATTGCCAGAGGTTACCTGGCTCCAAGTGGTATAGACTTAGTTTGCATCCCAGCCTTTGTTGATGTAAAAATTGATGACACGGAAAAAACCGCTATTCGTTTTATCGTCCTTCCCGCTTAAGGAGGGATAAATTTCATCAATAAGGAGGTAGAGAGAAGATGAACAAACAGGATTTGGTAGGTGCTCTGGCGGAGGAGTTGAAAAAGGAAGGGGTGTCGATTACCAAGAAAGACACCGCAACCGTGGTGGATGTATTTTTGAATGTCATTCAGAACGAACTGAAAAAGGGCGGTAAGGTTCAGCTGGTTGGCTTTGGTACCTTTGGGGTGAAGAAGAGAGCCGGGAGAAGGGGGCGAAATCCTCAGACGGGTAAAGAGATCCGGATTCCCGAAGCAAAGGTTCCTTTCTTCCGTCCCGGAAAAGGTTTGCGGGATCTGGTGAAGTAGTTTTTGGGTTCCGTATAGAGGATTGCGAAAGGAAGAGCAGGCTTGCTCTTCCTTTTTTGTTGACATCACCGGAGGGAAATTGTTAGAATAAAGGCAAGGTTAAGGTGCGCCCGTAGCTCAAACGGATAGAGCGACGGCCTCCGGAGCCGTAGGTTGGAGGTTCAATTCCTCTCGGGCGCGCCATACATTTCACCTCTAGCACCTCAAATCGCCCCCCCTCATCCGGGGAAGAAGACGGAGAGAAGACCTGCAGAGAAAGGCTATTTTGCCGTAACGGTGTGCTTTTTAATCCAGGAGGCTATGTCTTTCAGCAATTGTTCGTCCACATGGTTGGGTTGTTCATACTCTTTGGGGGTGGAAGGACCTATCCCCGGAAAGAGGAGATGATTCAGATCAGGGTAACATCGAAAAGAAACTTCAGGGTGGTTGGCAAGCGCTTCTTGCCAGAGGGTAAAGTCACTCTTGCTTACCTGATAGTCCCTTCCGCCCTGGATAACGAGGATGGGGAGAGTTAATTGCCGGGCACTTTCGGTAGGATTGAGGTCGAGGAGACTATAAAAGTACGAAGCATAGCCACCCAGTGCGGGTATGATATCGGTGGCGGCAAAGGTCCGCCGGTTGATTCCTTCCACGGCCTTTCTGGCGACTTCGAGTTTCTGGAGTTCTTCGGTGTCAGGATGCCCGTCTAAAGAAAAAAGATACTCCATCTGTTCGGGAATGAGTTGATGAAGAGCTCTCGCCGGTGCGGCATAGAGAATAATTCCCCGAAGCTTCCCGTCACGGCGGGCAATTTCAGGCGCCAGATATCCCCCGAGGCTGTGCCCCAGAAGAAAAATTTGTTCACCGTCAATCTCTGGCTGTTTCCGCAAGAGCTGGAGGGCCGATAGCGCATCGGCGATGACTTCTTCTTCCACGGTGAGTTGCAGGAGTTCTGGTGACATGGAAAGCTTGGTACCGTGAGTGTAGGTTCTCTTATCGTAGCGGAATACTGCGATACCCTGGGTCGCCAATCCCCAGGCCAGGTCTTTAAAGGGCTTATTCCCCATAATGGTCTCGTCACGGTCGTTGGGGCCAGAGCCATGGACAAGGAGGAGCACCGGGAAAGGCCCCTTTTCTCTGGGAATGGTGAGGGTTCCAGGCAGTTCCCACCCTGGGGTGCCGAAGACAATTTCTTTTTCGGTAAAGCGATTCTGGTCAACGTAAGAAGGGGGGACGTACTCCTTTTCGGTAGAAGGGAGAAAGTAAAGGCCGGCGATTCTCTCCCTTTCATCCAGAGCGACCTGAGCAAGGAGGGTCATCCGCTCAAACCGGCAGAGGATTGCAGTCACGAGGTAACCATCTTTCCGGTTGGTGGTCCTGGTTTCAAAGGAGAGGAGAGCTCCCAGATCTTTTTTCATGTCCTCCCACATTTTCTGGAGGGTAGCTTGAGGAAGAAGCTTCTGCATTTTCTCATCCTGCATTTGATGGGCTTCCTGGTACTTTCCTTCCTTAAGAAGGGAAAGGAAAAGAAGGGACTTCTCGGAACATTGACCCCAGGAAGAAGCCAAGGGTATCGCTACAAGGAGAAAAACCATCGAAAGGAAAACGCCGCCCTTCACCCATTATCCTTCTTTCTTTTGGTGTTCCAGATAGGGGGGCAGGCCCCCTATCTGGTTACGGAGAGACGGTAAAGGTAATCTGTGCGGGAAGGACACAAGGATTCCCGGCTTGGTCGGTAACGGTGAGAGGCCCTGCTGGAGCAAATTGCACCAGCAGGGCAATGCCTGCGGTTAACTGGTCGGTTAACGCTGTACCGGTCAGGGTCACGGTTTTCTTATCGGCACCCAGGGAAATCTGACTGAGGTTGAATAGTCCCGGTCCTCCCAGCACAATGGTGAAGTATGGTGAGGGTACTAAGGTAAACTGAGTCATATCGCTCACCACCAGAGGTTCGTTGAAAACGATGGTGATAACCGGTGGAGTGCCACCTGGGGCATCGGCCTTGGCGCTCCCCGAGACAATAGATGGACCGGTGCCGTCGATCACTAGGGTAAAAGCTACTGGGTCGCTCTCATCAAGGTCCGGTTTTTTGGCGGTGAATTGGAGGGTAGTGGTACCCTCGGTTGCTCCTGCGGTCCAGGGGAAATTGAAGGCACCGGCAGCGTTAGTGGTTACAGTCCCGATGAGTGTAGCCCCGGAATATACCCGAATCACGGCATCCGCCGGTCCCTGTCCGGTAAAGTTCACCACTGTTGCTGGCTGGATGGCATCACCACTCTGGAGCGTCCGAGCTCCAGCTATGGCGCTCACAATTTCTGGTTTAGCGGTTTTTGTTGGCGAAGGAGTAGGAGTAGGGGTGGAGGTTGGTGGTCCCCCTCCACATCCTGCCAGGATGGCGACGAGAAACACGCATAACACAGTTAACGTGAACCATTTTGCACGCATGGTTTTTCCCTCCCTTTGAGGAGAACTGTCATTATATTATCTCTTCTCAAATCAAAAGTCAAAAAATCTGTATTATAGATGAGGGACATTTGCGACATTTCTCCTTTCTCGATTATAGACCGAATTGGTGTTGGAGAGGATCAGATGATCAGCGAGTGCCTGATGAAAGAGCTTTTTGTCATGGATGATATCCAGATGAGTATCGAGAAATTCCGCCTGGATGGTTCTATGATATCTTTCTATGTGAGCATCGATTTGAGGGCATCTGGGATAACTAAAGAGATGGGGTATACCATCAAACTCTGCCAGGTTCTCAGAACCTATCCCGCTGCCAAACCCTAATTTCAAAGAGGTATGCGGCTTTGAATCTTGCATAGAAGTCTCTCATGATTCAGGGTGAAGGCGAAC
>Ga0308390_1000136_pt1 | contig 55916 bp, 43 predicted proteins | sample Hotspr2Sample149_FD_202358 | JGI IMG/M metagenome (GOLD analysis project Ga0308390, IMG submission 202358) | Hot spring phototrophic mat microbial communities from Mushroom Spring, Yellowstone National Park, Wyoming, United States - 20040719_149 ...
ATTTTTATAAGCCCAGAAGATAAAACCAAAGTTTTTATCACTCTCACAGAAGGCAAAAACCACGAAGTAAAACGTATATTTGAATCACTCGGCTACGAAGTAAAACAACTCGACAGAAAATCCTATGCTGGAATTACTTACAAAGGCTTAGAAAAGGGACGTTATCGTCATCTAACACGAAAAGAAGTTTTGTATTTGAAAAAACTTGTTGGAATTGAGTAGTATTTCATTTAAATTAAATTTGTTTTTTTCTAACGGTTACTAATATGAAAACAAAATTACTTATTATATTTTTTGTGCTTTTATTTAGTTTCCCGCTTTTTTCACAAGACGAAAGTTTGCCAAAATCCTCCACCACAATCAAATATTACGAACCAAACATACCTAAGGAATTGCATACACGAATTACCGACTTTTTCAAACTGATCATAAGCGGGGAATATGAAAAAGCATATAAAGAGCTTCTCAAAGGTAGCCCGCTTATTCGCAAAGAAAAAGAAATAAATAGGCTAATCGAACAAACAGAGAAAGCTACACAAATATATGGTGCGCTTCGCGGTTTCGAAGCAGTCGATAGCGAAGTTGCCTCAAATTCGATGATAAAATGTCGATACTTAGGCTTGCACTCGCTTTACCCGATGCGCTGGATATTCACATACTACAATTCCCCCGAGAATGGCTGGGTAGTTATTAATATCAAATTCGACGACCAAAGTGATTTCTATTTCCGCAAAGATTAATGCCTTGCCGCTAGTAAATAAATTTGTGTTTAATGTTATTTATCGCACATTTTTTATTTGATTTTTTTGCTCTTCTTTAATATATTACCAAATAAAAGCGTTTTTTCAAACGTCCTTTATAAAACACGCTTGTTCTCAACTAAATAATATAGTCGGGGTTAATATGAAAAAAGCTGTCATTATGGCAGGGGGCTTCGGCACAAGATTACGCCCACTTACGATGAACATTCCAAAGCCTATGGTGCCAATCGTCAATATTCCAATGATGGAGCATATAGTCAACCTTCTCAAAAAGCACGGTATAAAGGATATAGTTTCTTTACTTTATTTTCAGCCGGAAAAAATCACATCATATTTTGAAGATGGTAGCTGTTTCGGAATTCATATGGATTATATCCAAGCAACAGCAGACTATGGCACAGCTGGAAGTGTCAAAAATGCTTATGAGTATCTTAAAGAGAGATTTATTATAATAAGCGGAGATGTGCTAACTGATTTTGATCTTACAAAAGCTGTCGAATTTCACATAAGTAAAGGTGCAAAAGCAACTATCCTGCTGACACGCGTTGATACACCTTTGCAATATGGTATTGTTATGACCGATGAAGACGGCAAAATAACTCGCTTTTTAGAAAAACCAAGTTGGGGGCAGGTTTTCTCTGATACAATTAACACTGGTATCTACATTTTAGAACCCGAAGTGCTGGATATGATACCTTATCGTGAAGAATTCGACTTCAGCCAAAACCTTTTCCCTAAGATGCTCGAACTTAATATGCCACTCTATGGTTATATTGCTGATGGATATTGGCGCGATATTGGCAATTTGGATGAATACATTATAGGACAATACGATGCACTGACAAATGCCATTAAGGTGGAAAAACACGGGATTGTGCAGGGTAATTTAATCAAAGGCGATTCTTGCAACATAGCTCCAACTGCAAAATTTTCAGGGCAAGTACTTGTCGGCAATAACGTTACAATTGGTGAGTATTCCGAGCTTATCGATTGTGTCGTAGGAGATAATTGCGTAATTGGCAATGGAGTAAAACTCATCCGTGCAACTCTTTGGAATAATTGCAAGCTCGGTGATTTTGTTAAAATGACCGATGATGTTGTTTGCTCCAATGTTGAAATTGGGGATTCTGTTGTTGTTGGCGAGAATGTGTTTATTTCGGACAACTGCAAAATTGAAAACAATGCCACTTTGAAATCAAATATAAAGCTTTGGCCTAATAAGCGTGTCGAAGAAGGGGCAACTGTCTCATTTTCGCTGATTCAAGAGGAAAAATGGCAACGCGAGATTTTTACTGATGCTCGTATCACAGGGCAATCGAACGTTGAAATACATCCAGATTTTGGAGCGAAGCTCGGCACTGCATTGGGGCTTGCATTTGGTGCAAAAGCGCGGTTGTTGGCTTCTCGCGATCCAGCTGAGACATCACGAATAATGAAGCGTTCTATTACTGCAGGTTTGGCATCAGTTGGAGTAAATGTAAGCGACTTGCAGACAATCTCGATCCCGCAAACACGTCAGGAGCTTCGTACTGGTCGTTACGACGGCGGCTTGCATGTGAGACGTTCACCACGTGATCCAGATCAGACGGACATTATCATTTTCAACAAAGACGGGCGAGACATTTCAATAAATATGGCAAAGAAAATCGAGCGATATTTCTTTGGCGAAGATATAAAACGCGTTCATTACTCGCAAGTCGGCAAAATTTCTTACCCTGAACGAACAAATGAAATTTACATAAATCGTTTTTTGGATTCGCTTGATGTTGATTTAATCAAGAACCGAAAATACAAGCTATTAGTGGATTATTCATACGGGCTTGCTTCAACAATTTTGCCGAGCTTGCTTGGCAAATTGAAAGTTGAAGCAATATCGCTCAATAATTATGTAGATGCAACAACATTTCATCCTGATCCATTTTCACAGCACAGCGATACTGACGAAACGGGCAAAATTATGCGTTCTCTTGGCTATGAACTCGGTTTTAGAATTGAATCTGGTGCTGAGAAAATTTCCATCATTGATGAACGTGGCACCTGGTATCATCCGATGCGTTTGCTTTCAATAATTACTAAGCTATTTCTCGATACAAATCGTCATCGTGAGCCATATAAAATTGCTGTTTCTATTGTCGCAACCCAAGAAATTGAGCAAATTGCGAAAGAATACAACGTCGAGGTAATTAGAATTAAGAATTCGCACTCTGCGATGATGGACGCTACAATTGATCCAGATGTTTTATTTGTTGGAGGTGTTTGGGGCGGGTACATATTCCGCGATTTTCTCTTTGCATCCGATGGTATGTATTCTCTTGGAAAAATTCTTGAAATGCTTGCTCAAACCAACTGCAAAATATCCACTCTCGATGAAAAATTACCACGTCGTTTCGTCCATAGCAGAGATGTCAACGTCCCGTGGAATGCCAAAGGCACCGTAATGCGAAAAGCAATGGAGCATTCGGAGAATTTGCAACGTCAGCTTATCGAAGGCGTAAAGATTTTCTTAGATGGCAGTTGCGTGTTACTTCTGCCATCGAAAGAACGTCCAATATTTACCGTTTATGGCGAAAGCGATGATTATGAAACAGCCGTAGCATTATGTAACAAATATGCAAATTTAGTTGAAGACTGGAGAGAAGAATAATTTACTGCTGACTAAAATTTTCTTATTAGAAATTTTGCGTAAATTAAAAAATAAAACAAAATGGGCGACCGATACAGGTCGCCCAAGTTTATTTGATTTTGAGGTATTCTACAATCCTTTTACTTTATTAATTTTTTCAGTGAGTTTTGGAAGAATCTCGAATAAATCACCGATTAAGCCATAATCGCAATTCTTAAAAATCGGTGCATCTTTATCTTTGTTTATTGCCAAAATATATTTCGAGGCATTCATACCAGCCAAGTGTTGAATTGCACCTGAAATACCACAAGCAACGTACAATGTGGGCGATACAGTTTTCCCTGTTTGCCCAACTTGTTCGCTATGAGGACGCCATCCAGCATCAACAACAGCACGAGAGGCACCAACTGCGCCACCGAGCGCACGTGCTAAATTCTCGATCAAGTTGTAATGTTCTGGTCCTTTTATGCCACGACCACCTGAAACGACAATGTCTGCTTCGAGAACATCGAGTTTGCCTTCGTTCTTGGTGATTGAAGTAACTTTTGCTGATAAATCTGATTGGTTAAGCTCGATTGTTTTATCTAAGATTTCAGGTGAAACAGGATTTTCTTTTGCAGTAAATACATTAGGACGCAAAGAAAAAACTTTAATTGGAGTTTCGATCTTAGTTTTAATAACAGCTTTGCCAGCATAAACAGGTTTGCGAGCAATAATCTCATCGCCATTTGCTGTAAGATCTATACAGTCTGCGATATAACCAGCATCAAGCTTAATAGCAACGCGTGGAGCAATTTCCAATCCAGCTGAGTTTGCCGGGAAAAGCAAGCAGTCGGCTGCAACTTCTTTTGCAACATCAGCAATTATTTTTGCTACAGCAGTAGATGAATGCAATTCGAGTTGTGGCACATCAACTTTGATAATTTTATTAACGGCATATTCTGCTGCCTGTTTAGCAACTTCACTATCAGAATTAATTATAAGACCGATTACATTTGCACCACCAGAAATTCTTGCTGCAGCAGTTGCGATTTCTTTAGAAACGCGTTTTAAATTATTATTTGCTTGTTCTAAATAAACTAATATATTTTTCATTAATTTTCCTCCTTAAATTACTTTAGCTTCATCTTTTAAAAGGCGAACAACTTCATCGATATTTGCATCGGTGGCTTCAAATACTTTGCCAGCGCGAGCTTTCGAAGGTATTTCCATACCTAAGACGGTAGTTTTAGCAGGTGTTTTTTCTGCGTCGCGTGTGTCGATAGGCTTAGATTTAGCTTTCATAATGTCGGGTAGCTTTGGATAACGTGGTTCATTAAGTCCTTTTTGTGCAGAAACGACACACGGCATCGAGCAAACAACTGTTTCCTTACCGCCTTCAATATCACGTTCAGCTGTTATTTTGCCATCTTCGACTCTCAGTGCAGAAACAACAGAAACCGAGGGCAAAGATAACATTTCAGCAAGCATAGAAGGCATCTGGAATGAGTCAAAATCAATACTCTGACGCCCCATAAGAATAAGATCTGGATTTATTTCTTTTGCAATTTTTGCTAAATTATAAGCAACATAATAAGAATCCGTTGGCTCATCGCCTTTTACAAGAATTGCTTTATCGACGCCCATTGCCAAAGCAGTTCGTAGTATATCTGTTGCCGCTTCGGTTCCAACGGTAACAGCAGTTACTGTACCGCCGTTTTTTTCACGAAGACGCAGGGCTTCTTCCAAAGCAAATTCATCATATGGATTTACAATATACTTTACTCCATTTTTATCGATTGTCTTCCCGTCCCCTCCAACAAGAATACGAGTTGCAGTGTCTGGCACACGGGAAACGCAAACCAAAATATTCATTCTGTCTCCTTTAAATTGTTGATAAATAGCATCTTACAAATATAATGTATTTTCATTTCTAAAAGAAATGAAATTTAATCATAATTTTTATCTAAATGAAGTATTTAATTAAGTTTTGAAATTGAAAAATTTCGTAAATGGATTACGAACAATCAAATTGAAAAAATTTTGGAAAAAAAAGGGCTGTCCATATTGAAGGACAGCCCGAACAATGACCACAAGAAAAAAGATTATTTCACTATCACGAGTTTTTCACGAGCAGAGAATGGACCGCTTGTCATATTGATGAAGTAAATGCCCGAGCCAAGTTCGCTTGTGATGATTGTTGCAGTGTAATCGCCAGCACGCATTTCTCCATCTTGGATTACCCGAACAACTTCACCCTGAGAATTGACAATTTCAATACGTGTATAAACGTTATCCAATCCAACGCTGAAGTTCAAGTTGACAGAACCACCAGAAACTGGATTCGGATTAATTGGCAGCATCTTGAATTGATTCTTGTTAATTATTACATTGCGTAGATCTTGTACGCAGTGTTGCAGAGAAATACGTCCTGGGACATTTATAGCGCTGACGCAATTATCGCGGTCGTGGAATGTAATACTTCCAAATGTTGGAGTAAAGGATGAGCTATCGGAAAGCAGTATCAAGAAGTTTGGATTGAACAATTTTCCGTCTTTGCTAATTGGCAATCCACCCTTTCCGTGAACAAATAATGAAGCTGAATTTTCGCTATGTATTACTTCTTTAGCAGTTAGCACCCAATTGGAAAGGACATCACCTGGAGTAACTGACCCATTGTATTTCATCCATTTTGGATTGTATTTAATTTCAACAGTGAACTCGGTAATTTTAACTTCGGGCCAAGTGCCAAGATGACCGTTATCTTGAGCTAATTTTATGGAAACAGGGAATTCTTTGTATTTATCAGTAGTTGTCATACCAGCAGTCATCTGATCAATGCGAGGCATAGAAAGCTCAACCTGGCTCCATACGCTCATAGCTTGAACTTCAGCTTCATAGGTACCGATAGTAGTTTCAACAATAAGTTTAACTTTAATCTTATTGCCATTGTTATGTATTTGTCCTGGACGTGCAGTTGGTTTGAAGCGTAAGTTGTATGTTTTGGCATCTTGTGGTTGAACTTGGTCGCCAGGTGTAAATCCAAGCACTTCAAAAATATCACTGTAATTATCTTCAACACTGATATTAGTTATTTGGAATGGATTGGTTGTACCAGTATTGCGGACATCGAACGTTAGAATAGGCTCATCGCAGCGTGTGCGGCGTTGGAAATCGACATTTGTAACTTCAAATGACTGGTCGTAACCGTTACCAATTACAGAAATTGTTGTAGTTTGGATACTATCGTATGCTTTAAATGCATCATTGACAATATCAAGATCAATTTGACGCAATAGAGTGCGAGTTGGAGTAAATGTAACAGGTATTTCGAGAGCCTCGCCTTGTTTCAGAGTAAAGTTTGTTGGCAGTGGTGCACCAAAAGTAAAGTCTTTATCGGCATTTGGCGTAATTGGTCGAATACGTATTTCTTTTATAAATAAGTCTGCAGTAGTGCTTGTTGAAAGAATTACAATTTTACCTTGGACTGGATGTTGATTCCCTATCTCAGCAGGTGGAGTAAACTCATAACCAATTGCTTCTATCTTTGGCAAATAAGCTGAGCCTTCCAATATTCCATATATACTACCTCGTGGGACATTATCACTCGAAGAAAAGATTGGATATATCTTAACATTGGTTGGCACATTTTCTTTGGTTGGCTTAAAGCGTAATAATGCACGAACACGTTTTACTTTATTTGGATCAGGGTCATTCTCTGGCCAAATTTCAATTTGAGTTTGACCTGTCGAAATAAAGTCAGGCTCATAACCGATTACTTCGTAGCTGCCGTCGTTGTCTTGTTCATCAATTTCAGCACGAAGGAATTTTAAAGATGCGGTGCCAATATTGTAAATTTCAACATAACCGTCATAAGCATTTCTCATAGGAACTGCATCATCCATAACACGACGAGCACCCCAATTGAAATTAGTAATCATAGGACCAGGTTTGATACTTGAACCTTTTATATTAGACCAATATTTACCAGAAGCGGCGTTCGAGATAAAGTCAATTTGAGCTTCATATTGACCGTTTTCTGTTGGTGTAAAGCATACTGTGCGGAATAGTACGCTCCCGCCAGGTGGTATTGTAACAGGGAATTCAGGTTCAACAGGAGGTTCGATAGTAAACACTAAATTGCCCGGATTCCAGTTAAAACCGTCAATCACTAAATCTTGCGAACCAGTATTGCGAATTGTAATACCAACTGTGTTGCATTTTCTGTCCCCTACAAGTACTGTCCCTGCATCCCAATCAGTAACATTGATCTTTGGAAGCACACCGCGACCTGTCATTGGGAAACTAAAACGTAAGCATTCGGTTTCAACTATGATAGAGTCTATGTCAAGGTTAAATGTATTTGGAGACTCATTTATTGGAGAATATCGAACTTTTATTGGTAATTGGCTATTCTTTGCTATTACTGTTGGAAGTTCTGGCAAATCAACTAAACTATAATATTGACCTCTATAAAGCTTTATAGATTTAATAGAAACGTTGTTCTTACCTTTGTTTTGTATGATATAATTTAATTCTTTTGACGAACCAACACGAACTGTTTCGAAAGCAAGCAAAGCAGGATTAGAAGCCAATTTATCTGCAAAATATTCAATTTTATGTATAGCTTCATTACCTGCTCGATCCATAATTGAGACTATTGCTAATGCATCTTCGCTCAAATCATTTACTTCTAAGTTAAATGTAAAATCGTAATTAGGCGGATAAGGAGTAAATGGTTTTGGGAAAATAGGATCTTTGAAATTATATGAGCCTGTCAACAAAGTAGGCTGATCAGACACTCCTAAATCTTGTTGCAACGGATCATCACCTTCTTTCCCGTTACGAAGTTCAGTGAAACGAACAGTATAACTACCGCAATAACCGTCAATATAAACTTCTGGCTCCAATGTATCGACAACATCAGTTATCTTAAACTGCATTGCTGCGGGCCAACCATAGGAGTCCACATTTGTAAAGCCGTAAACATAGCCGCCAAATGGAGTATCACCTCTTACCACATGGGAACCAGCACCTACCTTCAATCTTGCCCAGAATAAGTTTGTACCAGGTATATTATTGCTCTTAAATTGAGGTACTGTTTGATATATAGGTGTATCATCAATTGTGATTGATTCTATAAGTTGTTTGTTTCTAATTGGATCGTCTGGATCACCTATAGCAATTATTGCAAACCAGTTATCGTTGAACTGTCCAGAAGGTGTTTGGAAAATAGTTAAGTTAGTAAACTGCTCAACTGACGTGTTAACAATCATAAATGGATCATAATTTTGATTCCCATCCCAACCCGATGAATAAGAATATTGCAAAACAAGTATAGGTTTATTTGCTTTAACTATTGAAAGTCCTCTTACTCCAAAAGTGTTAGGACCAGGCGTTCCAAGAATTTCGCTAATATCAACAAAATCACCTGAACGCTTTAAAGTGCCATCACGTCGCTCTATCAACTGCCCTGTCTTTTCATCATACATTTCAACCTCGTACGAAGTCATATTCTCAGCAGCGACAATTCGCATCATATCGCCTTTGTAAGGTGGACGCGCATACTGCACCGAGGCATAAGTTTTGCCCCAGGATTGAACGGGTGGAATCATTTCAATCAAGTGGTCACGAGATGAAGATATTAATGCCGGTAAATCTGCTCTCTGATGGTATGAAAGTAAACCAATTGGCTTATCACTTTTTATCCGTGATCCTGTTAAATCAAAAGTACCGTCTTGATTCCCCATTCCACGCACTACATAAACTTGTCCACGATTTAAAGTTACAGACCATTTATCACCTATTTTCTTTCCACTTGTAGTCGTTGAATATTCTCCACCCTTGCCTTTCAACTCAATGTTCACTGTTGTGTTATTTTCGGAGGCTAATATTACAAAACCACTCCCATGATATGGAAATCCCTGATCATTTGTCCCTTCGTTATTATCGTAATAGCAAGCGTGGATATAATCTGTTCCCCATGCGGCTACTGGAATTGCCATATATCCATCGGATGTAGTTAATTTAGTATTCAAGCAATAAACCGAAATTGGGCTCGAGCTTGATATAATACGATATGCCTTACCTGATTGAGGTGTCTCGTATGGGATGCGAATTTCGTCTTTCGACATATTGAGTTCAGTTGGTGTCCTAAATGATATAACACCATAAGGTTTAGTGATTCTTTTTTTGAATATTGTGCTGTTAGTAACTGGATTTTGCATTTCAACAACTGTTGGTTTTGCAGAGGAAACAAATATGAACAAGTGCTGATATTCAGATATATAGTTTGCAATTTCATTTTGTGGGAATGCTACAATGAACTCATATCCCTGAGCATTTGATCCAGCTCCAAGAATTTGGCTGCCATAGCCTTTTTGGATTTTCTCTATCTTTGTGTTTTGTGCTTGTAGAAATACCGCACTCACAAGCAAGCACATAAGTAAAGTAAATGAGAATAGTTTTTTCATTTTAGTTGCTCCATTTATAATTAAGATTTAACTATTATCTTCATTTCAATAAACATATCAATAATAGAATAATCACAATAAAATAAAAAAATTATGCTTATTATCCGTATAAGTGTTATAAAATACAAAATTAATTGAAAAAAAACTAAATATTTGTTTTAGTTGAATTTAACAATGATTAAATTTGTAAAAATATAATTGAATTTATAATGCGAATTACTTTCATATACATATTTTTTCTTGCTTTTTCGTTGCAAAACACTTTTTCTAAGATTTACTTAATTAAAGAGGAAAAATCGCCAGCAAATTTTTTTGAATTAAAAGAAAATATCGAAAAAAATGCCCCAAAAAATATCGACAAACAGAAAGGTTTTAAACCTGTTCGCCGTCTTGAATATTTAAGAAGCTTTCGTATCGATAGCAGTGGCAAAATTCCATCTGCTATGAGTATCTTCAAAGAACACACAAAATTTTTATCCAAAGCTAAAATTATAAATCCGCTACAACACAACCAAAATTGGCAAGAAATAGGTCCTCGCAGTCCACAACGAGGTTCAAATAAACAGCTTTCTGGTAGCGGGCGTATTAATTGTATTGCATTTGACCCAAACGATAGCAACTTAATTTGGGCTGGTGCTGCTTCAAGCGGTTTGTGGAAAAGCACAAATAGAGGCAAAAGCTGGGAAGTTGTACCTTTTACAGAATTTTTATCAATGGGTGTTTCCGATATAGCTATTTCAAGTCAGAACCCGGATATAATCTATGTTGCAACTGGTGATGCCGATGGCAGCAGTTTTTTCGGCTGCTACTCGCTCGGAATAATCAAAAGCACAGACAAAGGACAAACTTGGGAAATTCTTCCCACCGGCATAGAGTATAGTCAAGGTAGCTTTATTTCAAAATTATTGTTGCATCCCGAAAACGACAGTATTCTTTACGCCGCTACAAGTAATGCAATTATAAAAACAAGCAATGGCGGTAAGCATTGGGATGTGCTTATAGATAGATTTAATTTCCGCGATATTTGCTTCAAACCGAATGACTATAATGTCATTTATGCAACAACTTATAGTATTAACGATGGTGCTTTCCTCTTTAAAAGTGAAGATGGTGGGAATAGCTGGTTTATAGCAAATCGCTGGGAAGATGCCAGCCGTGTGAAGCTTGCTACAACTCCACTGGAAAGCCAGCGTTTGCTTGCACTTTGTGTAAATAAATATACGAGTTCCTTCGGTGGATTGTATCTATCGGATAGTGAAGGTTATTTTTGGGAAACTCTGCTCGAAGACACAGCCCAGTATAGCTTTTTGGTACAGGCACAAGGCTTTTTTAATCTTGTGCTTGAATTTTTTCCACAAAGCAGAGATGAATTTTTTATTGGAGGTGTTTGGCTTTACCGTGGCAAACTGCGTAGTAATAAATTCATAGAAATTCCAAAAGAAACGCATGTAGATATGCACGATATAAAATGTAATACTCACGATGGCAAAATTTACCTTGCAAACGACGGCGGCATTTATCGTTTTAACTCCGATTTTAGCCAAATCGAGAACATAAGCTCAAATCTTGGGATCACTCAGTTTTATCGCATTGGGCTAAATCCATACAATCCAAACATTTTTTATGCTGGTTCCCAAGACAATAATGTTTTTGAGTATTTTTACAATAACTGGCAATTTCTCATAGGTGGCGATGGGATGGAATGCTTTGTAAGCCCCAAAAATCCTTCGCTTGTGTATTCTTCAACTCAACGCGGAACACTATATAATAGCCTCTACGGACTGCTCGAAGTTCCAACAGACGAGCGCCGCCCGTGGGTTACTCCATTCCTCTATCATCCAGCAGAACCTGGAATTGTTCTCTGCGGCTACGAAAATGTTTGGATAACTCAAGACGATGGAAAAAGCTGGGAGAAAATATCCAATTTTGCTGATAGCATAACTCTCAATGCAATTGCAGCTTATTATTACGACAGGAATGTTATTGCTGCGGCAAATTCCAAAAATGTCTATCTAACAAAAGATTTCGGCAAAAGCTGGGAAAAAGTTTTCTCATCTAACATACCAATTACATCTATCAAGTTTGATGTAAGCCGTAATTTATGGGTAACTGTCGGCGGTTTCCAAGCTGAAAGTAAGGTTTTCGTGATAAAAGACAACCTTATAGAAAATCAAACTTTCAACCTACCGAATGTCCCAATTAGTTGCATCGAAATCGATACCACAACTGGAATAGTTTACATCGGCACAGACATTGGAGTCTTTCACAAAGCTCCAATGATTACTTTGTGGGAAATAACAGGCGAGCAACTCCCTGCAGTCATAATAAGCGAGCTTGAGATGCATTACGGCACTGGCACGCTCTTTGCCGCAACGTTTGGACGTGGCATATGGGCACTCAAACTTTGGGATTGCCCAGTGGAAAAGCCAGTGGTTGCTGTTCCCGAGCGAGTGGTGTTTTGCCCGGACGAAAATATATTGCTCGAAGTGCTAAATCCGCAGCCCAGTTACGAATATGTTTGGAATAATGGAACAAAAGGCAAAGAAATTTTGATAACCGAAAAAGGTAATTACTACGTCAGTGCAATTAACCTAAATGGTTGCGTTGCCTCAAGCGACACTGTTTATATTTGGAAACCAGACATCCCAAAAATAAACTTATTTTTGCTATCAGCAAACCCTATTTGCGAAGGCGACACAGCCCGCCTGCTCGCTAATTACAAAAGTTTGCAGAAAATTGTGGAATCTGGTTGGTCTGATGGCAGAATTGGGAACTTAGGTCAATTTACGAAGGCTGGAAGATATTACTTCTGGCTGCTCGATGAATTTTCTTGCAAATATTTGAGCGACACGGTTGAAATATTTGTAAATCCTCGTCCACCGAAACCAAACATTACAAAAGCAGGGAACTGGCTTGTAACTGATGCTAACGGCAATTATCAATGGTATCGAAATGATACATTGATTAAAGATTTTTTTGGTAATAGATGTTTTATCTTGCAAGCTGGTAAATATTTTTTGATTGTTCGTGATACAAATTTATGTTTTAATGTATCCGATACAGTCGAAATAACCTTCCAAGAGAAGCCCCAAGCCAATATGCAAATAAAACTTAATCCTAATATTATTCGGAATTATCTAAATCTTGAGCTAAATTTAATCGAGGAAAGTCCTTTCACAATATCGATTTACAATTCAATAGGACAAATAATTTACAAGCAAGATTATCTATCGACTAAAGGCTATATTTACGAGCAAATTGATATTTCGTCCTACGGACAATCATTATACTATATAAACATAACAAATAATTTTGGTTCTATAAACCGTGCGTTTGCAATTCTGCGCTAAAATTATATATTTTATTAGATTTAAACAAAATTGATTATTTTTGTTTTTTGTAATTGTCCAAATTATTGAAAATAAAGTATATGGCAAACTATCCTTTTAAAGAGATTGAACAGAAATGGCAAAAATTCTGGCAAGAAAACAAAATTTATAAAGTTGTCGAAGAGCCTAACAAACCAAAATATTACGTGCTTGATATGTTCCCATATCCAAGCGGAGCAGGCTTGCACATTGGGCATCCGGAAGGCTATACTGCAACTGATATAATTGCCCGCTACAAAAAAATGCAAGGATATTGCGTTTTGCATCCAATGGGATTTGATGCTTTTGGACTTCCAACTGAACGTTATTCTATGACAACTGGTATTCATCCGGCAGTTGCTACTGAACGCAACATAGAGAACTTCAAGCGTCAGCTGAATATGATCGGATTAGGATACGATTGGGATAGGTGCATAAACACAACATCGCCCGATTATTACAAATGGACACAATGGATGTTCTTACTTATTTACAATTCTTATTATGATAAAAAGCTTAATAAAGCACGCCCAATAAGCGAACTACCAATTCCAACTGAGCTTACCGATCCGAGAGAAATTGAAGAATACAAAGATAAGCATCGCCTTGCTTATATTGCAATGATACCTGTCAATTGGTGTGCAGAGCTTGGAACTGTGCTGGCAAATGAAGAAGTGGATGAGTGGAAAGAAAAAGGCTACACAGTGGAACGCCGCCCTATGCGTCAGTGGATGATACGTATTACTGAGTATGCAGAACGTCTCCTGCAAGATCTGGAGCTTGTCGATTGGCCTCATTCCACTAAGGAAATGCAAAAAAATTGGATCGGCAAAAGCGAAGGTGCATTGATAAACTTTAGGCTCGATGGAATGGGTAAAAGCATTACTGTTTTCACAACTCGCCCCGATACTATATTTGGTGCAACTTATTTAGTGCTTGCACCAGAGCATCCGCTTGTTCCAGAAATTACAACAGATGAGAATCGCTTGCAAGTGGAATCTTATATCAAACAAGCAGCCGAAAAAAGCGACCTCGAACGCACCGAGCTTGCAAAAGAAAAGACCGGGGTTCCAACCGGCGGATATGCTATAAATCCAGCAAACAACCAACGCATACCTATTTGGATTGCTGATTATGTGTTGGCACACTACGGGACGGGCGCAATAATGGCTGTTCCTGGGCACGACACTCGCGATAATGAATTTGCTCGTCAATTTGGATTGCCAATTGTTCAAGTGATTGAGCCGGCTGATGGTGAGCAAATTGATGTAACAAAGGAAGCCTTTACTTCATACGATGGGCGTGGTATAAATTCTGCAAACGACGAAGTTTCACTAAATGGTGTCCCTACGAAAGAAGCAATCGAAAAAATAATAAATTGGATTGAAACAAAAGGTATTGGTGAGCGCAAAGTTCAATATAAATTACGTGATTGGCTGTTTTCACGTCAACGTTACTGGGGCGAACCAATTCCGGTGATGTTCTTCGAGGATGGCACAAAGCGCGCACTTGATGAGGACGAGCTTCCGCTTCTTCTGCCTGATGTTAAGGATTTCAAGCCTGCTGGTACTGGGGAGTCGCCACTTGCAAATGTCCCCGAATGGGTAAATTTCATCGATAAAAAAACTGGCAAACGTGCCCGCTTCGAAACAAACACTATGCCACAATGGGCTGGCTCCTGCTGGTATTATTTACGATATATAGATCCACACAACAATGAATTTTTTGTATCGAAAGAAAAAGAGCATTATTGGATGATGCCTGATGGTGTCGATTTATACGTCGGTGGCGCTGAACACGCTGTTTTGCACTTGCTTTATGCACGTTTTTGGCACAAAGTGCTTTATGATTACGGCTACGTATCTACACCGGAGCCATTCAAAAAGCTATTCCACCAAGGTTTGATACTTGGCGAAGATGGTAGAAAAATGTCAAAATCGCTTGGCAATGTCATCAATCCCGATGAAGTCATAAACGAATTCGGTGCAGACTCGCTCCGTTTGTTCGAGATGTTCTTAGGTCCGTTGGAGGCATCAAAACCATGGTCATCGAAAGGCATAGAAGGCGTAAATCGTTTTCTAAACCGAGCTTGGCGAATGATGGTCGAGGAAGACGGAAGCCTTTCGCCGAATGTCCAGAATGTGCCACTTAATGACGAACAAGATTATGTTTTAAATTACACAATTAAGAAAGTACAAGAAGACATCGAAAATTTAAGTTTCAATACAGCAATTGCCCAGATGATGATTTTTGTAAATGAATTTTATAAATACGATATAAAACCGCTCGAAGCAATGAAAAAATTTGTGCTTTGCCTTGCACCATTTGCCCCACACATTGCCGAAGAACTATGGCAAAAGCTCGGTGAGCACCAAAGCATTGTTTTTGCTGAATGGCCTAAGTATGATCCCGATAAAACAATTAAGCAAACGGTTGAGTTTGTTGTCCAAGTTTGTAGCAAAATCCGTGCTCGCTTGCAAATACAACTTGATGCCACCGAGAATGAAGTTCGAGAAATTGCATTGCAAAACGATCAAGTTCAAAAATTCATCGATGGCAAGCAAATAAAGAAAGTAATTTTTGTCCCAAATAAGTTGATTAATTTTATTGTGTAATATTGAGGGGCACTTTAAAAGTGCCCCGTTCTTTATTTCAAACCCAAAATCTCTCTGAAAAATTTGCATTATTATCAAAAATCATTCAATCAGATAATTTTCTAATTCAGGATAAATTTCATCTATTTGCTTTTGAATTTCAATGGTTTTACTTATAGCGGTAATAACTCTACAGAAATGGCGTGGATCATCTATTTCCATGTTTTTTCTATCTTTTAAATATTTTAGCAAAACTTGATAACCACCAATGAAGTAGTTCCAAGTTTCTGATGATACATTTTCGAAATGCTTGTCTTTATTGATATATATTCGCTCTTCTTTTTCATTATAAGTAACTTTTTTAATTCGGTCGTTGTTGCCTTTGCCCTGATATTTTGCAATAGGTGTATCGAGAAGTTTACTTTCGAGCAGGTGTAATTCTGCTAAAATACGACCAAACTCACACATTTTTCTGAACAAATGAGGATTTGAAGTAAAAGGAATACGTGGAAAATCAGTTTTTAAGTGTGCAGCATAAGTTTTTCTATAAATATTGTTATGGAGCACACCATATACATAATAAAGTAATTCTTCAGGAGTAACCACCTGCCCCAAATTAAATTGCAATTTATCTAAAATTTCAGGTGAAATATTTGGTTTCCTGTGGTTGTTATTGTTGTTGTGGTTATTCTTTTTGTTATTACTATTAGGGTAGCGGTAAAGCGGTGCTATATAAGAAATTGAAACAGCATTTGTAATTGAATGAGCATCAACTAATGATTTTGAGATAAAAATTGGTAGATTCCCAGATTTTGTTGCCTGCCTTGAAAAAATTATTCCAAGATTTTCATGCAGCATATGGCGCATTACGTTACGACGGGGCATACAAAGAAATCCTCTACTTTTACCTGTATAATATGTATATCTGATATCAAAAGGTCTATATAATATAGAACGAATTTTATCTCTATCAAGACCACTTTCCTCTAAGTCTCTTTTAGCTAAAACGATTTTCCAGTCTCTAACATCTTTTCCAAGGTTAAAAGCTTTTCTTGCTAATTCATCATCTAAACGATAAAAGTTTAATACAGTTTTCCAAGCTTCATCTTCTGTCCACTTTATTGTAAGTCGATCCCTTGCTGTTACAATACCAACACTATTTAGAGGGAAAATCTCATTGATTTTTTTCCATTTAAGGTAATATTGTATTTTCTCTGTATCAGTTTTTACAAAAAAGTAATATGGGCTGGAAGGTTTTATCTCCGTATAAAGTGATTTATCGAAAAGATGATTTTTAAGCCAATGATATTTTTGTTCACGTGATCCGAAAAGGTCGCAATGATAAACTTTTGTTTGGTTTTGATTTTTATTTTTTACAAAAATTGCAATTGCAACGCCCTGACGAATTTCGAAAACGTTTTCGTCTTTTTTACCGTCTGGTGATATTTCTTGCTTCAAGCTATTACCATGAAGGTCGAGTACGTAAATCTCGTCGAATGTTTTCATAAGGCTCTGCCGCATTCCACGAAATGTCGGATTATCCAAGTAGCTGTGGTTGGTAATCATCCCAACTACACCAAAACCAGACCTTTGTATTTTCCACTGTGCAAAACGAAGGAATTTTACATAATCATCTTGTAGCCATTTTGGATTTTTCTCAGAGAGCAATTTACCATCTGAATAATAATAGCTTTGAGTTCCATCGAGGTTTTCTTTGAGTAATCGTTCAGTCCATTCGTTAATATTTTCCGAAAGACCACTGTAAGGGGGATTGCCAATGATAACCAAAATTGGTTGCTCACTTTTGATTTTTCCAGCCAGACTGCTCTCTTCGCTAAGTGATGAAAGCCCTGGTATAGAGCTTACTTCAACGCCGTCCATATCCAATGTGTTTGTTAAGTAAAGCTTAAAGCGCTCATCATCGGTCATCTTATAGCCAAGTTCCTCAAGTACGAAGCCAATCTTAAGATGTCCAACAGCATATGGTGCCATCATCAGCTCAAAAGCATAGAAATTTTGTAGTATGTGTTTTTTTATCCATTGCCGCAGTCCACCTTCCCCATATTTAGCTTTATATTCGTCGGCAGCAACTTGAATTGCTAATGCAGGGAATGTCAGAGTCCCACCAGCGGGATCGAGCAAATTGACGTTTTCATTTGCCAAACCATCGGGGAGCTCGAAATGTGTTTTCAAAATTGAATGAACGGCATTCACAATAAAACTTACAACGGATTCTGGTGTATAATATACACCACGGCGTTCACGTAGTTCTGGGTTGTAAATTTCAAGAAATGTTTCATAAAAATGAATTATAGGATCGCTACCTTTTCCAGATGATAAATACTTGTGAAATATTTGGTTCACATCCGCAACACTAAGTACTTCTGCTATATCATCGACAATAATTTGCAAGGACTTAGGCGGCTCTTCTAAGGAAATGAAACGAAACATATCCCGCAAAATCCCGATTGTATGCGGTATGTAATCATAAGCAAGTCTTCTATTAAATTCACCATTGGCTCTTGTTCGTGCAACAAAAAGCGAATAAGTGATTGTCTGCGAATAAAGATCTGCGAACTGATTGGCATTTAAAGTCTTAATTAAATAATTTTTGAAGGCTTCGTAGAAACCTAAAATTGCTTTTTTACCTTGTTTCTCCTCTTCTGCAAGTTCTATGCTTATAACTTCATCTCGCAAAAAGCGAGTTCGTTTAGCAAGTTCAGACGCCAAAGTCCTTGCATCTCGAACATAAGGTAACGAGAAAGAGAAAAATGTATTTAGCAAATCCGTAAAAGCATCTTCGTTTTCAACTGCTGGTGTGGTTTGCAAGCGAAGGGCAATTGCGGCACGAGCAATAATTGCAGTTTTAATTAGCTGGCTATCCCTATATAAGCGAAATTCATAAAAATTGGTCAATATCACGTTTGGGAAAGTTTCGCGATAACGTGTTAGCTGCTCAGAAGTTTCTATTATATCAAGATTTGCTTCGCTTGGATCTTTTGCTTCAATATACCCAGTAATGTGATTTCTACCATCCCAAATACGGAAATCAGGATTTCCAGCTTCTGTTTTCTTAGGTAGAATTGTAATGTCGCATTTTTCTATATGATTTAGCCTTGCGAAATCTTTAATAAGGTTTGCAAGATGCTCGTAATAACTTTCTTCTCTTGCATCTCCTTTATTAATGGTTTCTTGCAATTTAGTTAAGTAGTCTTTAATTGCATTTTTAAACATAAAAAACCAAATTTAAATTTTAGCGATATTTTTAAATTTTGCTCAAATGTAAACTTTTAATATATCAAATTTAATGAATAGCTCTCAATCAAAAATTTATTTTTTTAATCTGCTGCGGAGCGAACTTGGAGTAAGACCTAAATAGCGTGCAGTTTGTGATTTGTTTCCTTTGAATTTTTCAAGTGCTTTCTGGACAATCTCGTAATTTAATGCTTCTAAATCCAAATCTTCATCAGGGAGTATAAATGAGCCGGGTCGCAGCACAAATTTTCCTTCATTTTCGAACGAAGCATATTCTTCAAGGAATGATAAATGTTGTGGTCTAAGTTCGTTATCGTCGTAGAGAACAACTATACGTTCAATAACATTTTTAAGCTCGCGGACATTCCCAAGCCAAGCGTGAGCTTCAAGAATTTTTACAGCATTCTTATCAATAAGGCGGAATTTTTTAGATCGCTCTATAGCAAAGTGTGTCAGAAACATTTGTGCCAAAGGTGCAATTGCTTCTTTTTGCTTACGCAATGGTGGCAAAATTATATGAGCCGCATTAATTCTATAATACAAGTCATTGCGAAAGCGATTTTCTTCAACAAATTTCAAAAGATTACGATTTGTGGAAGCAATGAAACGTACATCAAGGTTTATTTTCTTATTGCCACCGACTCGGTAGTAAGCACGTTCTTCAAGTACGCGTAGCAGCTTAGCTTGAAGCTCGAGCGGTATCTCGCTTATTTCATCAAGTAACAGAGTGCCACCTTGTGCAAGATCAAGTTTACCGAGCCTGCCACCACTTTTGCTTCCAGTAAATGCACCTTCTTCGTAACCAAACAGCTCACTTTCGAAAAGCGATGGTGTAATAGCAGCACAATTAATCGTAACAAATGGTTTTTTGAAATCACTTTCACCATAATGAATAAGCGAGGCAATAATTTCCTTACCAGTCCCGCTTTCGCCTTCAATCAAAACAGGAATAGAGCGATTTTTATGCAACTTTAAAGCAGTTTGAACTACATTTTGGAACTGATTTGAAAAAATTCCTATCTTACCGATTTTTGGATGCTCATAATAAGAATAAATAAGATTTTTTTCTGTATTTTTTAATTGCTTTTTATCTTCAACATTTTTCCCAGATAAAATTTTATTTATGATTTCAGCTAATCGGTTAACTTCAACAGGTTTAATTAAATAATCGTAAGCACCTAAACGAATAGCTTCGATAGAAGTTTCAAGATTAGCGAATCCAGTAATCAGAATCACTTGAGTTTGGGATGTTTTCTCGGAGCTTTTTATTTGACGAAGAAGCTGAATACCGTTCATTCCAGGCATTCTTATATCAGTGATGACAATCGGAGGCGAGTTGTTCTCAATATACTCGAGAGCTTCTTCAGCAGATGAAAATTGCTCAATAGGATATGCCAGTAGCTCGCTAACATAACGAGACAGCATATCTCTGCTGATGTCGTCATCGTCAACTATTACTATCTTGCTCATTTCTTTCCGCAATTGGGAAATTTATAATAAATGTAGCACCACCATCTTGATTATTCATCGGCTGGATAGAACCCTTGTATTTATCCACAAACATCTTTACAATTGCCAGCCCAAGCCCTGTTCCACCCGAGTTTTGACGTGTCGAGAAAAATGGATCAAAAAGCTTTTCGGTTTTTACATTCGGCAATCCGATACCATTATCATATACTATCAAATAAGCGTAATTGCCTGATGAATTTGTAATAATTCGAATTGTTTTGTTTTGTTTATTAGTCTGATCAAGGGAATTAATCGAATTTGCTATGAGATTATTAATGATAATTTCGATATGCACGTGGTTTGCTTTAATAAGTATTGGGCTATCGCTTAGCGATAAATCAAATATTATTTCGTGTGATTGAACCCTCATTTTTGTGATATTCATAGCCGAGCGAACGCAAGCATTCAGATCTAAAATCTCTTCGATATCGGTGTTCGAACCAATCCAAAGGGATCGCATATGCTGAATAATTTCATCAATTCGCACTGTTGCATGCGAAATTCCCTGAATGATATTGATAATTGCGGATGGCAGTGGATTTTTGTTTGCGTTGTTCCAGGTAAGTATTCCTTCGGAGCCAATTCTAATTGCGTTAAGCGGCTGAGAGATTTCGTGAACAATACCACCAGCAATAACACCAATGGAGGCAAGACGTGCTGAGTTGTGAACAATTTCAAGTGCTTCTTGGCGTGCAGTTGCAGCCTCCAAAGTTGCCTTTAAGGCTTGCTCGCGGATGCGTTCGGCTTGCTTGCGAGCTCCAATATCTATAACTGTCGCGATAATTGAGCTTGGATTGCCATAGTTGTCGTACAATAAAGAAGCATTTATTTCAACCTCCAAAATTTTGCCACCAAGTGGGCGCGATTCAATCTCAAAGTTTTTGACATAACCCTGTTTTAGAACAATATCAAAAGCTTTTTGCAACTTTGAGTAGTTCTGTTCAGCAACTAAATCAAAAACTGTTTGTATTTCTCTAATATCAAAATCAATATCGATAAAAAATGAATTAAAATCTTCATTAGTAAATAATATTTTGCCTTCCAAATCAAATAGCATAATTGTAATCGGAGCGGTTTTGGAAAGTTTTTCGTAAAGCTCCTTTTGCTTCAATAACTCTTCGTTTGCTTTTTTTAGTTCCGTTATATCTTGAATTATATTACAGAGCAAATATCCATTTGAACTTTTAATTAATTGACGTTTGAGATTTACATAAGCGATTGTACCATCTTTTTTCCTAATAATGCATTCTATTTCTGGGATTTTTTGAATCTCAGCTTCTACATAATTTCTAAAATTTTCTCTGAAATTATTTTCATCCATACAAACATTTGAAGTATAGATTTTATCGGCAAATTCCCAAATTTTTTTGTTTAAGATCTCGCTTTTATAATATCCAGTGATTTTTTCTGCAGCATCATTTACATCGATAATATCGCCATCTTGGTTGATTAGAAGAATTCCATCGCTAATGTTTTGAAAAACTAATCGGAATTTTTCTTCATTTTCGCGAATTTTTTGCTCAGCAAGCACTTTATGAGAAACATCTCTAAAAACTGTGAATAAAAGCGTTCGCTTTTGATATGGGATTGCTGTAAGAGACACATCTACGTAAATATCACGTCCATCAGCGGTACGATGCACCCAATCGAATCTCTTATATCCTTTCAAATATGCATCGCGTATATATTCCAGAGCTTTGTCTTTTGAACTACTATTGTCTGGTTGAACGGGTGGGGAAATATCATAAGGACTTAATCCAATTAGCTCCCGCTTGCTTGAAAGCCCCAAAGCCCGCAATGCAGCATCGTTGCAGTCATACCATTTATCACCATCAATTATTAAAATAGGATCGTCAGAGCACTCAAAAAGCAGACGATACTTTTCCTCACTTTCTGCAAGTGCGTCTTGAACTGTCTTGAATTTTGTTATATCTGTGAGTATTCCTTCAATGTATTCGATTTCACCATGCTTGTTGTAAATTGCTTTTGCTGTTTCTATTGTGTGAATCACTTTGCCGCTGTTTAGTACAACTTGTGCAGTAAAGTCTTCGACTATTCCGCATTTATAGATTAATTCGAAAAAGTGAACCCTGTCGTAGGATAAGTTCTTAATCGAAAGATATCCACTGCCATCGTATTCCAGCAAATGCTTGAAAAATTTGTTTGCAAATACAATGTTCCCATCAATTTTAGAACGATATATACCAACAGGAATCCTATTAAGCAAATCTTCTATTTCATCTGCACCGACCTTAAGGTCGCTTACTTTAGCCATTAGTTTGTATGTTGTATCCATAGTTCATCTATTTTAATATTTATCTTAAAATTTAATGAATTCAAAATTAAAAACATAATATATTTTCATTTTGAATACATATTAAAAAATTATTAATCATTCTTTCATAAAAATATTTATTTTGTTAATAGAAGTTTAAATGTGTTTATAAAAACATCAACACTATTAAATTAATTTTCAAATGATATTACAAATCATTTTACACTTATGTAATCAAATTTTATTAAATTGTCTTTATGGGTTCGATTCTTTTAATAATATTAATTTATCTCTCATTAGCAGTAGTATATATTTTTATACTGTCGGTATTTTCATTATTACCGTCAAAAAAATATAAAAGAATACAAGAAAAATATCATCGTTTTGCAATTATAATACCCAATTATAGAGAAAACCGAATTATTTTGGATGTCGCAAAGGCGGCAAAAACGCACAACTACCCAAAAGAATTGTTCGATGTTTATGTTGTAGCTGATGGAGTGCAGCCAAGCACAATTGATGCATTAAAAGATTTGGATGTTAATGTGCTTGAAGTTCAGTTTGAAAATAGTACAAAAGCAAAATCGCTAAACGCCGCACTTAATGCAATTGAAGATGGTTTATATGATTATGCTGTTGTTCTTGATGTCGATAACATTATGGGGCAAGACTTTCTGCTGAAGATTAATCAGATGATAAATTGCGGTTTCAAGGTTGTGCAAGGGCACAGAACAGCCAAAAACACGAACACAAATAGTGCATTTCTTGATGCAATTAGCGAGGAAAGTGCTAATTCAATTTTGCGGCGTGGGCTTTTTCGTGCAGGTGGATCGGCAATGATTATAGGCTCGGCGTTTGCAATTGAATGGAGTTTATTTAAAAGGCTTATGGCTGAAATTAGCGATGTCGCAGGAGAAGATCGAGAGCTTGAGATCCGCCTTCTAAAAGAAAAAGTTAAAATCGCATACTGTGACGAAGCAATAGTTTACGATGAAAAAGTCGAAAACTGGGAGATTTACACACGTCAACGCTCTCGCTGGGCGGCGGCTCATCTTGATTTTGTCCTAAAATACACAGTAAAAGGATTTGCTGAGCTTTTACGTGGCAATTTAGATTATTTCAACAAAGTATGGCATAATTTAATACCGCCACGAATAATTTTAATGGGAATTTTATTTGCTTTTGCCATTATATCATTAATTTTTAGAAGTTTCCCTTATACTAATTATTGGATTTTTTTGCTGTTGATATACATTTTTGCAATAGCTATTTCAATACCTCGTAAATTCTATAACAAACAAATGCTTCGAGCACTTGTAAGTATCCCACGTATGTTTATTTTGATTATCATTTCTTGGTTCAATGCTAAAGGACAGCGAAACAAGTTTGTTTCGACACCTCACACATATCTTGGAGAAAAAGATTAATTCAAATCACGTATTGCATTAAATAACTTTTCTTCGAAATTGGTGATAGCTGAGATATATTCAGCCATTTCCTCTAAGAAGTTGTCTTTAGTATTGGGATCGATTAAAGCAATTTCTGCTATCGTTTCGATAAATTCACCTGTATCTTCAAGCTTAGCCAAAATTTTTGCTTTAAGCTTCAACACATCCAGCCAATTTGGAGCAAGTTCATAGAGATGCTCGATGTGCCTTCGAGCATCATCGTATTGACCAATTTCGAAAAGTACTTGAGCCAAATCATATAAATATTCCGAGTTATATGGCTCAATATCAAGAGCTTTCTCGTAGGATTTAATTGCGTTTTCTAAATCATCAGCATTGTAATAAGAATCGCCCATAGAATGATAAACATCAGCAAAATCAGGCTTAATTTTTAAGCATTGCTCGTAATCACGAATTGCAAGGCTGTATTCTTCAATTGCGTCGTAGCAGATACCACGCCCATAGAGTGCTGCATAATGATTAGGTTTTATCTGCAACAAACGGTTAAATGTTGTAATTGCAGAGGTATAATCGCCTGTATCGCCAAGTAAACTTGCAAGATTGTAAAGAGCATCTATATCAGAAGGATTAATATTAACACATTCACGGTAACAATCAATAGCTTCGTTTGTATGACCTATTGTAGTATAGATATTAGCTAAGTTGTAGTAGCAAATCAAAAACTGCGGATTTATGACAAGCGCCATCTTCAAGGCATCGATAGCCTTGTAATACATACTATTGTAAGAATATACCAGACCTAAATTGAACCACAAGTAATAGTCGTAAGGATTTTCGTCAATAGCTTTTTTATAATATTCAATAGATTCTGGATATTTATCAATATTTGTGTAACAAAAAGCTATTTCCTGAAAAATATCTTTCGAATAAGAGGGATTTCCCTCTAACTGCTTTAATATTTGAATTGCATTTTCGTAATCTTTCAGTGATTGATAGATGAGCCCCATCTGAAAAATTACGTCTTCGTTAGTTGGGTCGAGCTCTTTTGCAACATTGATAATTCGGAGAGCTTTTTTTGGATTGCCTGTGTTTTCGAGTGCAATCGAATAATTAATTAAAGTATCTATATCTGAAGGATTTTCTTCATAAAGCTCTTCTGCAATTTTGAAGGCTTCTTTGTAGCGTCCCAAATTGAACAATATAACGCACTTTTTGTTCAATGCATCTATCGAACCTGGATTATATTCCAGAAGCAACTCGCAAAAAGCGAGGGCATCCTCGAATTTATTCTTTGATAAAGAATAATCTATTAGATCATCCAACGCATCTGCAGCGGGGAGCTCTTCGCTATTTCTATTACGACGACGAATTGCCCGACGGTAACGCTTGAATTGATCTTCTATATCGTCTGGAAATTCATCATCATATTCATTAAAAAAATCGCTCATTTTTCAAAAACAATTATTTTCATATTACAATATTACAATTTTAAAAACAAATAATTGATAAATTTATTTTATTTGGATTTAAAATTGAGTGTGTAAACATTATTGTTTTTCAATTAAAGGAATAACTAATTTGAACTCAGAACCAATTCCTTTTTCACTTTTGACATTTATGAAGCCACCAAGCTTGTTAGCAATGGAAATCGATAGCGGTAGCCCTAATCCTTTACCTTCGTATGCTGAATATAATGAATACGATTTAATAGTGGACATTTCAAAAATCTCGTTCAGTTTTATTTCATCCAATCCAATCCCATTATCAGTAATAATAAATTCAACCCAAAGCGTGTTTTCATCATCGAACGCACTTTTTATATCTGTTTTTTTAATGATTAGCTCAATTGTGTGTGTCTTTTTCTTTGTATCTACATATTGGAATGCGTTCTCCAGCAGATTCTGTAAAATCTCACCAATTCGAACAAAATCGCCAACAAAACTTGCATTTAATTCAGGATCTAATTCAATATTAAATTCATATTTATTCTGTTTTGCGCGTTCAAAAAATTGAGCAGTAGACTGGTTTATAAAATCAAGCATATCAAATTTTACTTTTTCAATATGGAAATTATCTGTTTCGAGTCTCACTAAATCAAGAATATTATTTAATTTTCTCAATACATTTTGCCCTGATAACATAATTAAATGTAAAGTCTCAGCAACTTCCTTAGGTAAATTGAATTCATTCAAAAGATAGTTTGTAAAACCAATAATTGGCAAAAGAGGTGTCCTTAATTCATTACTTACACGCATATAAAAGTTACTCTTGATTCTATTAAGCTCTTGTGTTTCTTTATTAAGCTTAGTTAATTGCTCGTCCAAGCTATATTTCTTACGCTTTTCGTTTAGTATAAGGGAAAATTCATCTATAAGCATTTTGATTGTCTTAAAATTGCGATGATATTTATCATTGTTTGCATTATACAAAAGAAATACACCGTTTAAAATATTGTCTATGTAAAATGGGATAAGTGATATTGTTTTATTAACATTGATTTCATTACCATTGTTATCAATTAACTTATAGTTTGCAATTTCACCCTTCTCGTTAAGTTCTGGGATAAAGTGATCAAATGTTTGCTTGAGTTTTATATCAGCTTGTATATTCTTAATATCAAATTCGAAATCACCAAGATAGGTATTGGGACAGAAATAATCACCTTCTCGCTTCAAATATATCACACCAGAGAGCTCATACTCTTGCCTAAGATGAAGGATAAACGTATTAATAAGTTTGTGCTCGCTTTGGTAGTCTTTTTTACTCCATATAGACGATTTAATTATGTTATAAGATGTATAGTCTTGAAGCTCAATATTTTGAGTTTTAATTTTTGTAATATCTTTCAGAACAATTATATCGCCTTGCTTGCCATCGTGTTCTATTGTTGTTATAGCGATATCAACATAAAATTGTTTATTCGCTTTATTAACAAGATTAATCTCATATCTATCGAGGAATGGGAGTCCTTGTAATCTTTTTTCGATATTATCCATCACTTTCTTGTGATCGTTGGGGTGAATATACTCGAATATATTATGCCCTATCAAATCCTCTTTTCTTAAATCAAAGATTTTATAAGTAGATGAATTTGTATAAACTATCTCCCCATTAATATGAACAACTACTGGATCGGGATATCTTTCCAGGAATCTGTACATTTCATCATAATGGCTAATTTTTGTTAGCTCCTGACGAAAACGCCCAACATCGAAAATTGATAGAAATATTTCTCTCTCTTGTGTTTCGCTGGATATACTGCAAACACCTTCAATAAAAACATCAAAAACCTTTTTTGTTTTTGAATGTATAAAAATATTTATAGATTGTTTTTCCTTGCTATCAATCAAATTATTTATGAAAAAGTAAAACTTATCTTGACAATTCGGAAGCACAAGCTCTCTGATATCTGAACCTATAATATAGGATTTCTTAGAATCTAAAATATTCGCTAATGTATCATTAATCTTTAGAATTTTGAAATGAGTATCTATTACAGCATATCCGCTTGGTGCATTATTAAATAGAAGAAAATAATCTTGCTCTAATTTTTGAATTTTCTCGTTTGCTCTTTTAAGCTCTTCGTTCTGCATTTCGAGCTCGTATTGGTAAATCTCAACTTCTTGAATAAGCTCATCCAAGCCTTTTTCTTTTAGTTCTTGAATACTCTTTGGCATAATTTTAAGCAAATCAATTAGTTTTTCTCGAACTCTATCTTTTTCTTGATTTTGGCTATCCATTTTAATTCCAATCAGATTTGATTTTACAAAAAAGAAAATAAAGAAAATAAAATTAATAAACGAAAAAATTATCATTAAATTATTGTAATTATTAATCTTAATCTAAACTGTAACTATTCTACATTTTATGTTTTAATAAAAAAATTAAACTCAAAAGTTCAATTTATCGTAATAAACAAAAAAACGGTGCTAAAATGAAATACATATATATACTTTTGTTTTCAATAATTTTTCAAGCCTGCTCTGGCGATGAAAAATTTATCAATAATTTCCCAGATACAAATAAAGCATTGCTTGTTTATAACAAAAACGGTGCAAGTACAATTAAAGTTATTGATTTGCTTGGGAAGAATGTGCTAAATGAAAATATATTGTTAGATTTTCCTAAAAGTGCCATTTCTGATACAATTGAAAAAATAAGGCAATACAGATATGATTTATTCTTATTTATTCCGAAAGCTATGAAAATTGTGGTGGTTGATTTTAACAAATTTGAGTATAAAACAACTATCGATTTTTCGAACCTAAACCTTATTCCAACTGACATTGCTTTTGCAAATGCAACTGATGCATATGTAACGCACGAAAATGCAGACTTTGTCTCGCTGGTGGACTTGACAAACTACAAAATTGCCAAGCATATCAAAGTAGGGCAATCCCCACGAGCAATTGCAGCTGCAGGCAATCAAATTTATGTTGCAAACTACGCAAGTGGCACAGTTTCTGTAGTAGATAGCCGTACAAACCGCCAAGAGGCGATTATAAATGTTCCCCCCTTCCCTATTTTTGCCGAAGTGCGTCCCGATGGCAAGGAAATTGCAATCATCTCTCGCGGGCAAGGCAAAGACTTTACAGATGTAGTAAAAACACCAGCTATTGCCACTTTCATAAATGTTTCGTCTCGGCAGAAAACTGCAGAAATTCCTATCGGGACATCCACAATCAAAGCCGAGCAGGTCGATCCAATCGCTTCGTGTATGTCGAGCACTTATTATTTATTTGTAAGTTCAGGAACAAATCTGTTTCGTATAAACGCACGGACGCATTCAGCAGCAATAAATGTTGGGAAATATGCATATACAAAATTAATTTTTAATAATTATAAAAACGAAATTATTGCTATATTGGAAGATGGGGCAAAAAGCAAAATAAGAATTTGCGATCCCTCTTCGGGCGCCACGAAATACGATGTTCCAATAGAAAACGGAATTCGATGGGTTCAACCGATATATTAGCCGGTAGCTCGCGCTCTATTGTCAATTTAGAGGCGCTGCTCGATTTAAATTCCAAGCTAAATGAAATAGATGACGAAGTTAAAATACTGAATGCTGCTCTTTTAAGTATGATGGGCAAACTTAAATTTTCACGTGGGTTTGCCTATATTAAATCCGACGAGAACTTTCGCTTGACAATAAATAAAAGCCCAATAGTTTTGCCCGAGATATTGCCACTCGACTTTTTCGAAGAGTCAAAAACACTTGAGATATTTGAAAATTTCATATTATTTGCGGTAAAATTCAAAGGCGAAACTTTAGCATTTTTGGGCATAGGTAGCCCGCTAATGAGCAAAGAATTAAGCTTGGAGGAAAGACGCTACGCTGAGCTTATTTCTCATATTACTGCCAATGCATTGCAAACAACACACAACTTGCGTCGGCTGAAACAAGAAAAAATGCGAGCCGAACACCACAATCAAATGCTTTCGACAATTTTCGAAATTTCACGCGATTTTAGCAGTCTGCTCTCGCGTGAGCAAATAATAAAAATACTTTCTTACCACTTAATGGGACAACTAATGGTAAGCCGTTTCGCTGTGCTCTATCACAATGGAGGCTCAAAGTTTGATATAATAGTAAACCGTTTCAACGATACCCCTGAAATATCTCAAATAAGATTAGCTACTGCAAGAAGTATTGCAAGTGTTTTGGATAGAACAACTATAGAAGAAGAATTTTTGCGGTATTTCCCGTCGGCAGAGCTTGTTGTACCAATGATTGTGCAAGGAGAAACCAAAGGATTGCTGATTATAGGCAAAAGCATAAGCGGTATGCAATTCGATGAAATGAAAAAGCTTTTTGTTTCTGCAATTGCTAACACTGCTGTAACCGCATTGGAAAACGAACGATTAATTCAAGAAGAAGTCAAAAAGAAAGCACTCGAAAGCGAGCTTACCTATGCATTGGAGATTCAGCAAAACCTAATGCCAAAGGAAGTGCCTATATTGAAGCAGTACCATATTTTTGGGAAAAGCATCCCGTCGCGTATGGTAGGCGGTGATTACTTCGATTACTTCTTGATACCGCAAGATAGGTTGCTTGTTGCTATTGCTGATGTTTCGGGCAAAGGTTTGCCGGCGGCTCTACTTATGGCAAATTTCCAGTCTGCTTTGCGTATTCTTTCCAAATTAGATATTGAGATAAAAGATCTTGTAATGGAGCTAAATAATTTGGTTTATTCTAACACATCGCCCGATAAATTCATCACATTTTTTATCGGAGTTTTGGACTTGCGAACAAACATAATGAAATACGTCAATGCTGGACACAACCCACCGATGTTTTATTGTGCAACGGAACAAAAAATATTGCATCTTCGTAAAGGTGGGCTTCTACTCGGCTGCCTCGATAATATCGATAATTATGAAGTTGGCGAGATAGAGTTCCATAGTCGCGACACTTTGCTTCTTTACACTGACGGAGTAAGTGAAGCCCAAAACGAGAAGGGAGAAGAATTCGGTGAAATGAGAATTTACGAAACTCTGCGTGATTTTTATCGATTTGATGCTGAGTTGCTTGTAGAAAAGCTCATATCGGAGGTGTACAACCACTCTTTTAAATCTACTATTACTGACGACATTACAGTGGTTGCACTAAAACGCAAGGAGGAGTAAAGAAAACATGTTATTATCCCCCATTTCCCTTAATAACATCTTGTTTAGGATATGTTTTTAATTGGTATGTTCTCTATCCAAAATATTTTAAATTAAACCTAACTGTTCTTTATAACTATTTCTGTAAAAAAACATCCGACTCTATTTAGACATCGGATGTTCAATTTTTCTGTAAATTTCAAAGCCTTATCTCTTTCGCCATTTCATCCAAACAGTTTTGCTCATATCTGTGATTTCGACGCCCATATCCCATTTACCAACCTCGAGGTGCTCGAGCCAGTCTAATAATTTCGGGACGCTCGAACCACGGAAAATTGCACCGTGCTGAGGACAAATCATCTTAGGATTAATCATACGCACACGCTTAACCCAATTTTTAAGCGCTATGGATGATGGCATCCAACGAAGATGAAATTTTTCCATAAACTTCACATGGCGGTCGAAATCCTCAACAAACATAGGATAGTCCATTGGAATAAGAGCTGCCCCAATATCGCCTGAGAACAATATTTCAGCCTTTGGATCATAGACAGAGAAATTACCGGACGAATGGCAATAATGCGCTGGTACCATATAAATATTGGAATTTGAAGTGCCAATTTTAATTTCGGCGCCTTCATCTGGCACACCTATGAGCGATAGCTTTGTGCCCATTCCAAAGTGTGCAATAAAGCCAGTCCAAATCCACGAACAATAAACTTTTACACTAGGGCATAGATCCACCCACATAGCAAGTGAGGAGGAAATATCTGGATCTTGGTGCGAGGAAATTATCCCCACAACCCGATCTGTTGAGATGTGCCGTGTAATTTCAGTAAGCACCTGAGGAAATATCTCAATCCCACCTGGATCGAGCAGAACTGCCTGCCCATCTGAAATAATAATATATTCGTTTGTGTCGATGACTTCTTCTTTTTTTTCTGGATCTCTACCTAAGATAATCCATTTATGATTTTCGCTTTCGAAAATGACTTCACTTTTCATAAAATCTCCTATTATGTAGTTTTTATTTTTATAAGAGTTGAAATAATGCTCTCGCCACGAGAAATATTTTCGGAAATAGATAGTAATTGCTCATCAAGCACTTTGACGATGTTCTTTATATTCTCTACAAGCCCTGAGAAACTTTTTTGATCAGATGACAAATAGGAAGATTCAATTAAAATATTCGAGCCCATATAATTAGCTATAAATCCATTACGTTTTATGCTATCGAGCTTTTTGGAAGCTTTAACCATAAGAGTGTGAGCGTCATAAAGTAAATTATTAATTAGCTCAATAACCTGCTTATTTCTGTTGGCAAATCGCACAATGTTCTCTTTGTCGTATTGTGAAACATTTTTGAAAGCAGGATGATTGCCGAGTTTAGATAATACTTTCGGATCGAGCAGGTTGAAATCGTCCGCAATATATGCCGAACGGGTTTTTTTCAAAACACGTGCAATTAAATTCCTTAAAGATGCAGAATAATTTAAATATCGCCTCACAGCAATAGAACAAATCGTAAGCTGTCGCGCAAACTGACTTGAGATTTGCTCCAATTCTTCAAGCTCTGGGGCAATCTGAACAGGCAGCTCTGAAAGGAAGCCCGAGAGAGTAATCAGAGATTGCCCTTGATTTGTGCCGATTTTTGCCGCTTGAACTATACCATTGATAGCAAGAAGCTTCAAATCTAAGCTTATATTTTTAAGCGAACGAGATCCGTTGAGGACATCCACACCAATGGCAAATACCTTGGAAATCTCATTCATATAGCTTAATGTTATTGTACTCATAAATAGCTTGTTATTTTAGAATTTTACACTATTACATTTTCGGTAAAATACGAACGAACTTGAATATAATTATAATTATTATTTTTTCATCAAGGGTACTATTTCTGCTTGCAAAACCTGATAATCAAGCGATTTTGAATAGATATAAGCAACTATTTGCATATTTTCAGGCTTCCAATCTTTATTCTGTGGTATTACATACGAGTGCTTAAACGTGTATTTTTTGCCTGCTGTAATTTCTTGCGTTGATATTCGCTCGCCCCAAGCAGAATTTATACTACCACGAAGCACATGGTTGTGCCGATAGTCCAATATATCCTGATTAGCACCAAGACGGTAATCTTTCTGATATTGAATTATGCTATCTTCAATCATTACAAGGACAAGGTAATCCTCTTTTGTGGAATTTTTTAGATAATTCAAATTTGTTGTAACTTCGATTTTCTTTGTATTTGGATTAAAAGTTGTATTAAGCTTTATACCAAGCACTGGTTCGCCTTGAAGTTCCTGAGCAACAAGCGAAGCCCATTTATTGTGGCGCATGATGTAGGAATTATTGAATTTTTTACGGTTTATCAAACCATTAGGTAGTCCAGCTTGACTATTGCCAAAGAATTGATCGTAAGCGTTCCCCTCGCTTGTACGAAAGTCGTATGGATGTTTGGGATCTGGCTCGGCAAACGATCCAGCGTGCACAGCTATCGGTATGAAACGCTCGCCGAATGTTTTCTCGATTTGTTTTATTACATCGTGTGCCGCAGGGCAATTGCCACAAGTGTAGCCTGTAAAATCTTCGAGCAAAACTTTTTGCACTATGTTGCCTGTGTTAGATGTATCTTGTTTTGGTGTTTCTGTTACATCACCTGTTATTTCATCGCAAGCTGTAGTTAGCAATAAAAATGCTAAGGAAAAGATAATTTTATTAAACATTTTCATTTTTCTCTCCTAAAATGAAGAACTGATTGATAAATAAAACCCATTCGATGCAGGGACTGTTCGGCAAACACCACCAATACAAATAATTCCTTGATTTTGCTTGCCATAAGAAAGCTGCACTCTATTTGTTTCATACACATAAGTAAACGAAATAGAATAATAATGTATTTTTAAATCATCGTTTTTATTCCCATAGTTATAATCATCGCTTATTGAAAAATAAAATGATGGTGAAATTGAATACTCAAGCAATCCCGTAATCCAATTGCCGTAACGAGTATCATCCATATGAGCGGCGGAGTCCTGCTTTGCCCAGAGATGTTGCACTTCAAAGCGTAATGCATTACGGTCGTCGAACTTATAAGTGCCGTCAAACATTAGGAAATTGCCTTTAATTTTGCCATATTTTGGTGCGCCTTCATTTTCCAATATATCCTTGTCGTATATCAAATTAACATAGCTTAAGATTCCTTTAAAGTTGGATGAAAACTTCCGAGAAATGTTAATAGTCAAATCTTGGAAATAAACTCTATCACCAATATCGAAAAGATCCGACTTATACTTGTATTGGCTTGTATGAGTTGTATCGATAGATTGCACACGCGAGTAGTTTAAACTTATGTTAGTGCCATAGCGTCCGCCAAGAACTGATTTTGTAGGTAAATTGTAGTTAATTTCAGCTTGGACGCCAGTTTCACCGTTAAGTTTTGTAGCATAAGGAAACATATTAGGCAATTTGTATGGGCTTTGCTTGTTTATTGGTGGGATATAACTTAATGATAAACTATTACCTGCGGCAGAGCGATCCGAGCGAAAATCCATATTATCGAGTTTGTGAGCTGATACTGCAAAGCTAAAACCTTTTGTAAAGTATGAGCCATTAAGAGCAAGTCCATAGCCATTATTGTATGAATTATTATTTGTTGCATTTGGGTCGTTATATTTAAAGCCGTATTCAACTTCGAAGAGATAACTTTCTGCTGATAAACCTAATCGAGCCGAGTATGCAAGAACATTTTCTGGCAAACGCAAAAAGGGATCGTCATCCTTTTGATAACGGCTTACGACACTGCCACCGAGCTTAATAGCCATCGGCAGTTCCAATTTAATTGCTTGGTTTAGCGATAAGTTCAAATCACCGCCACGAATTATACCATCGGAGCGTCCCCAAAATTGACGCTGCTTGCCGAGCAATGCCGTAAGTTCAACTCCATCTCGTGGGCGTAACTTAACACGGAAGCCTTCGATCGCGTTATCTATACCGAGAGCACGTTCTTCGTAAGCACGAAGGATCATACCACTCCCAAACTGTTCGTAAAAATCACCGACAGTTGCCGTAAGGAAATCATTTTGCCAGCTTGCATAACGATATGGTATGCCATATCCTTTGTACTGTGGGTCGTATCCAAGCATTGGATTCAAATATGCCTCGTATCGTAAACCAGCACTGAAATTATCTAAACTGTAATTTAGGTTCAAATATCCGTTTGAAAGCAATCTCTCCTTTACCTCTGGCGCCCCTATCAAGCTATCCTTTTTGTAGCTTTGAGCTTCAATCTGAAAATTACCACTAATTTTGCCAATATTTTGTGAAAACAAAATAGTTGGGAATAAACACAGAAATAAAATTAAACGTTTCATATTTATTTATAATTAATTAAACAAAATATTATCGCACAGCTTCCCATTCCTTGGTTATTGATTTGTTGAAAAGCATAACTGTCAGAGCATTCAGCCCCCAGTAGAACAAAGTTTTCAAATATCCATATTTTCTAAAACGTCGTGGTGACTCCAATACGACTATATTTCGGCAAAACTTCACAGGGGCTATTTTGCTTATCCGACGGTATAAATCAAAATCTTCGCCCGCGACAATAGAGCTGTTGTAGCCACCAACCTGCTCGAAAGTGTTGCGGCGAACTATCTGGCATTCTCCACGCCCCATTCCAAGACCAATCATATTAAGAAATGCAATATACTGATTGTGCAAAAAATAAAACAATTTATCTTTTAATAAAATTTCTTCCGGGAAGGCACTAACATAGCAAGCAATTGCAGCAGATTTCTCTTTTGGATCAGAAGCCCAATGGATAATTTCTCTGAAAAATTTTTCTAAATCTTGTGGATATGAATCTGCATTTAGAAAAATTAGAATATCACCTTGGGCTTTACGGGCGCCATTATTGCGTCCTTCGGCTATTGTTTGGCGTTTTTGGCTTCTGTGTTCGACAACTTTATCAGCATATTTATGGGCAATTTCAACTGTTCTATCTAACGAACCACCATCGGAAACAATAAGCTCGAAACCATATTTTTTTCTCAGTTCTGGTGTAAATCTTCGTAACTGCTGTTCAATTAATTTTTCCTCCTGAAAAGTTGGAATTATCAAACTTAATTTTACTTTTACATTTTTTTGTAGTTGTCTTTGAACTGTATTTTTCTCTTTTAAAGAAAAATCATCGTATGTTAATCTATAATGCAACTTACACCTTTCATAAATGCTATAAATTGTAAAAATAACTAAATTTTTATATTTAATCAACTTAAATGTATGTATTTAAATTTGAAAAAGCAATTTATCTAAAAATAATTTGGCATAATAGAAAAAAAATTGTAAATTTGTTTTCTATATTAAATGAAATTAATATTTGGAGATACAAATGGCTAGAAGATGTGAACTCACAGGCGTCGGTCCAATGACAGGTAACAATGTTTCGCACGCCCACAATAAAACACGCAGACGTTTTTTGCCTAATTTACAGAAAAAACGCATTTGGTTGCCTGAAGAAAAGCGCTGGATAACAATCAAAGCCACAGCACGTGCTTTGAGAACACTCGACAAAAAAGCTACGCAGCAATGATTAAAGAATTAGCAAAGTAATTGCTATTGATATTATTTTTTATTTTAAGCGAAAACAATCGGTTTTCGCTTTTTTTGTTAAAAGGGAAAAGTTATGATTTGGGGCGAACTTGCAGCACTTACAGCAGCATTCCTATGGACAGCGGGATCGTTTTTGTTTACATCAGCAGCGATGCGCATCGGCAGCGTGCAATTGAATATCGATAGGATGTCGCTTGCGGCTTTGTTTATTGCTATTACGATGTTTTTAGGGGGAATATCTTTTCATCTTTCAACGTCTCAATTTTTATATTTAGCTGCAAGCGGTGCTATTGGTTTAATTATCGGCGATACAGCTCTTTTCCGTGCTTTCCGAGAAATGGGACCACGCATCAGCTTGCTTATATATTCGTTTAATCCAGCAGTTGCGGCACTGCTTGCATTCATACTTTTTGGCGAAAAGCTATCTCTTGTGAGCATTTTCGGCATACTTCTCACTTTGGCTGGAATTGTCATGGTCGTTGCTGAAAAGCCTAAGCAATTTCATCCGCAGATGTTCAAAGTAACGCTCGCAGGTGTAATTTTTGCTTCTATTTCTGCAATTGGTCAGGCTGGTGGATTGATTCTCGCAAAGTATGCATTCAATGAAAGTTACATACATAGCTTTACTGCTACATTCTGGCGTATTTTATCATCTGTTGCTATATTCCTTCCGCTTTGTATTCTTCTGCGTCGTTATGAAAATCCATTTAAGTTGTATTTAAATGATAAAAAATCATTTAAATTTATCTCAATTGCTTCAATCATTGGTCCATATCTTGGTATAACTTTAAGCTTTTTCGCAATTTCACATACAAAACTTGGCATTGCATCGACCCTGCTTGCAACCGTTCCAGTGATGATTTTGCCAATGACTCGCATAGTTTACAAAGAAAAATTATCAATTATTTCTGTTTCTGGCGCAATTATTGCTTTCATTGGAATAGCTCTTTTGTTTGTCTAAGAGAAATGATCTAAAATGAAAAAGCTATTTTTTATTCTTTTTGTTATAATGGTTAGTTGTTCCGGAAAAGATGATAAAATAGTTGAAATCGACTTACAAAAAGAAATTTCCTACCGTGATAGTTTGTTCAAATTTATCATTTCAAACAAGAATAAATTTAAAGAATTGCCTCTTGTTACCTTCGAGTCGGATAGCACATCTGACTACCTTTATTTAAGTGCTTATCTCGAAGGCGATAAGCTGAAGTTTTTCCATCAGCAATATTCCGAATCAAACGAGCTTTTGGAAGATTATTTCGTAGCCGATGAAGCAGAAGATTTGATTTTTGTCAACTCGCGTGGATTCAATCCTAATACAAAACAAAAAAATTTCGAAAGAAAAATTTATTTTCAAAAGGATAATCCAAAACCTATAAAAGACACCTTAATCGGAAATAAAAAGGATTTGCAAAGTGCAGAAGAATTTTACAATAATTTCTATGAGCTTTTGGAAGCAATGGAGATAAAATTGACTGATGAGCCGAAAAACTAAAATTTTCTTGAATCTAACAAATGGAATTGAAGCTTTAGAACGATACAATCTAAATCTTGACGAAGTATCGTTTATTCGTTTACAATCTTGCCATTGTGAGCGCAGTAAATTTGTAGAAATTTTGCAAGAGCTTGATTATAATTTTCTACTGAATTTAGCTCTTGGCTATAGATGCGTTGTATATGACTTCGGAGCAAATAGCCCAACGAGCAAAGCACTCTACATTGGACTCACGTGGGTTAGATATGCACTTATTCGCCGATGGTTCGATAAAATAATACCTGTCGAAATAAAAGGATGGGATTTAAGCAAGCGTTTCGATATGTTTTACAGAAAAATTGACGACAAAACAAAGCGGAAGCTGGATTATTTCAAGAAGTTTTTGCTAACGGATGATATTTACATTGAAACTATCTCCGAAGCAATCGCAAACGACAACAAACCTGAGTATTTCCGCAGCATTTTAGAGCGTGCGATTGCTAATAGCCAAAAGATTTAAGTTGACGTGGATTTGATCGCCATTTAGGCCGCACTTTTACAAATAATTCTAAAAATACAGGCACACCAAGATGAGCTTCAATAGACGAACGAGCAAGCTCACCTATGCTTTTAAGACGGGCGCCCTCTTTGCCAATAATGATTGCTTTCTGGCTTGGACGTTCGACTATAATCTCTGCCGAGATAAACCATTTCCCGTTTGGACGTTCATTAAATTCAACAATTGAAACCTCCGTAGAGTATGGTATTTCCTCTTCGCATTGCAAGAAGATTTGCTCTCGGATTAGCTCTGCAACAAAGAAACGCTCGTTTTGCGTGCTTAAAACGTCTTCATCATAATAGAAAGGCATTTTTGGCAAATATTTTTTCAAAATTTCGATTGATTCTGCGACTTGTTCGGGATCAAGTGCTGAAATAGGCAAAATTTCTGAAAAAATTCCCTTCTTTGCAAAATAATCAATAGCTGGGAGCATTGCCTTTTTATCTCTCAGCAAATCAACCTTGTTCAAAAGTAAAATTTTTGGTGCATTGGATTTAGCAAGAAGTTCGAAAAATGAACTATGGAAAGCTTCTTTACCATTGTGAAATTCAGTAACATCAAAAATAACAAGCAAAATATCCGCCGATAATACTTCTTCGGAGACGTACTCCATCATCGCTTCGTGCAAAGCGTAACGTGGCTTTATAAATCCTGGTGTATCAGTAAAAACTATTTGATAATTGTCCTTAGTGTATATACCGAGTACACGTTTGCGTGTAGTTTGCGGTTTTGGAGTAACAATTGAAAGCTTTTCACCCAGGACGGTATTCATAAAAGTAGATTTGCCGGCATTTGGTTTGCCAATAATAGCAACAAAACCGGCATAAGTGTTTATTTGGTTTTCACTCATTATTGTTGATTTTCAGATAAATTTTTCTTCTTCGAGAAAAACTTTATCAAACCTAAAGGTATAATAACGCAATATCCTAAAATAAGCAAAATAGGAGCTATAACTGTTGCAAATGGGTTATTCCATTTTCCATTAGGAATAGCTGGTTCGTCGGTTATACCGGTTGCCATAAGCAGGTATCCAAGAAGAATGACCGCCAAACCAATCCCAATGATAATCATGTCCTTCTTTTCAAGAGGGAATTGCCATTTCACAGTTTCTTTTTTTTGCATCTGTTTTTTAGTTTGTTTTGCCATAGCAAACCCTATTTATTTTGCAATTTTTCTTGCATTATAAGCTCGGCTACTTTCAAGTCGAATGGAGTAGTAATTTTAATGTTTTCATCTTCGCCATCGACGATTGTAACTTTGTAGCCGATAAACTCAACAAGCGAAGCTTCGTCTGTGCCGATGAAGCTTGCTTCTTTTGCTTTGCGATAAGCTGAGGTGATAATATCAGTCCAGAAACCTTGAGGTGTTTGAATAAGCGAAAGTTTATTTCTTTCAAGTGTTTTAACAACCAAACCTTTATTGTTTACTTCCTTGACTGTTTCCTTTGGTGGAATACCAGGTATGACTGCACCGAAATCCTCTGTTTCGCTGATGATAGTTTGCACAAGCTTTGGCGAAGCGAACGGTCGCACAGCATCGTGGACGAGCACAATCTCCGAGTTCTTGATAGTTTCTGTAAGCAGTCCATTGAAAACGCTATCTTGACGTTCCTGCCCACCAATAATAATTTCCTTAACTTTTTCGCATTTATATTTTTCGACTATTTCTTTTGTGTACGTGAACCATTCATTATGAACAGCAATAACAATTGAGACGACATCTTCAACAGTATCGAATATGCGAATTGTATGCACTAAAATAGGGATACCAGCAAGATCAACAAATTGCTTGGGAACTTGCGAACCAAAGCGTTTGCCTATACCACCGGCGGGAATAATAACACTACTTTTCATAATTATTCAATTTTTTAATTCTTACAATTAATAAATATAACGATTTTTTATCAAAATTACTGCATATTAATTTTTTTCCCCAGCTCTAAAAGTGATAAATGCAATTTCGTAATAAATAGCTGCGCTTCATCGAGCGTAATAACAAGTGGTGGCACAATACGCAAAACTTTACCCGAAGCAGCATTAGCAATCACTTGCTGGTTGAGTAATTCATCAACAAGCAACTGGGCATCAAAGGTTAGAAGCAGTCCAAGCATAAGACCGTAACCGCGCACTTCTTGAATTAACTTTGGAAATTGTTCCATCAGTTGCAAAAGCTTAGTTTTGAGATAATCACCGACAGTATTTACATTTTCCATCATGCCTGAGAATAATTCTTCGATGACAACAAGTCCTGTGGCACAAGCAACGGCATTTCCACCATAAGTGGTGCCGTGGTTGCCACGATCCCAAACATTTGCCAGGAACTCTGTTGCAAGAATTGCACCAAGAGGGAGTCCACCACCTAAGCCTTTTGCCATTGTAACGATGTCTGGTTTCACACCAAAATGCTCAAATCCGAAGAATTTGCCAGTGCGACCAACACCGCATTGAATTTCGTCTGCAACAAGCAAGAAATTGTATTTGCGACGCAAATCCTCCAATTTATCAACGAAGTTCTGTGTGGGCGAAACAATCCCACCTTCACCTTGAATAAATTCTAAAAATACAGCTGCAGTTGTTTCATCTATATTTTGCTCAAGCTCACTGAGATCATTCAGTTCAATCACTTTTGTATTAGGCAAGAAAGGTCCCATTTTCTCTTTGTATTTTGGCTTGTCCATAATCGATAGAGCACCGTAAGTTCTACCGTGAAAACCGCCGCAGAAGGCTATAATTTCTGTTTTGCCCTTATCGAAAGAATATTTACGGACTAACTTTATAGCACCTTCGGTTGCCTCCGTTCCCGAATTTGTAAAGAAGACGCGTGAATATCCTGTAACTGAAGAAAGCTTTTCAGCAAGGCGTATTTGTGGCTCTTGGTAAAAATAATTCGATACGTGCATATATTTATCGATTTGATTTTTCGCAGCTTCAATGATTTTTGGATGACTATGCCCCAAAGCATTGACAGCAATGCCAGCTAAAAAATCGAGATATTCATTACCATCGACATCCCATATTTTTGCACCTTCGGCACGCTCAATTATAATTGGCAAACGTTTGTAGGTTTGAAACAATACTGATTGCTCACGTTCAATTAAGTTGCTCATTATTACTCCAAATTTTGAAATTGAAAAAAAGCAAAATTATAAAAAAGTTACGTTTTTCGGCAGGGAAATTGACTATTATTTATTAAATACGATTGCAATATTAAAAAAATATGAAATAGCAAGGATTTATAGATATGAAAAAGTCTAATTTAAAATTCAAAATATGCAGAATATCAGCAATATGGCTTATATTGTGCTGCATAATAATCAGCTCTTGCTCGCCATCTGCTGTCCGTACGGGTGGCAAACCTACGAAAAAACCTACAACACAAAAGCAAGCAAAGGAAATTTCAGCCGAAGAAAAAATCAAAGAATTTGAAAAAAATATTACAAAATCAGAAAGCGAAAATATTAGCAAAAAGACAAGTGTTTTACCATCGTTGGAACAGCAACTGGAAATTTTATCGAACGAACAGGTATCAATGAAAAATCAAATTAATTCTCTGCAAAAAGATATAGAAGAAATCCGTTATGCTTTGGATGAAATTAAAAATTCTCTTCAAAAATCAAATATCACACCTAAAAAACAAGTAGTTGCAGGTATTCCACCACAAACAAGCGAAAGCAATCAAGTCGAAAGCAAGGCACCTACCGCTAATGTTTTGCTTTCAGATGAAGAGGCAAATAAAAGTTTTATTCAACGCAACAAAAAAATCGAAAATAAAACAATTGAAACCAAAAGTACAGGGCAAAGACAAGCTACGAAGAGCGAAACTATTAAAACAACAAGTTTAAATAATTCAAAACGAACACAGACAGCGGAACCAAAGCAACAAGATGACGGCATTCATGCTGAAAAAACGGAGCTTACACAAGCACTTTCGCTAATAAATCAAAAGCAATATGATAAAGCTATATCTGAAATAAATGACATACTGAGCAAAACCAAAAGCAGCGCCTTCAAACAGGAGGCAATCTACTGGCTTGCGGAAAGCCACATACAACTTGGTAATTACGAACAAGCGATCGATCTCCTTACTGAATTGAATACAAACAACAATAGCGAAAAGGCACCAGAAATTACCATAAAATTAGCCGAATGCAAAGTAAAAATAGGTCGCATAGCCGACGCAAAAAATACCTACAAGCAAATTATAGAAAAATATCCAAAAAGCGAGCAAGTTCCAAAAGCACGAAAGATGTTGCAGCAGATGTAGCAAATAAGCGTTTTATTTATAATAAGTCAAAATCATTTATATAATAAAAAAAGCTACCTTTAATAAAGTGGGTAGATTTTTTATATGATTTTTATAATTGATTTATTTCCCAATAAACATCAATACTGAACTTTCTGCCCAGCGAACTATTGGCGACCAGAACAAACCGTAATAAATTGTTGGAACCATAAAAGCATAGACCAAAATTTGAGCATAGAGTGAGTATTTCATCGGTTCGTCTTGACGATCTAAACCGCGTAGCCACATATTACGGAAAATCTTAGCATAGTATGCAAGTGATATTACAGCATTAAGCACACCAATTACAGCAAGCCAAATCATATTTGCATTCAATACAGCTTGGAAAATGTATAATTTCCCGACAAATCCGACCGTTGGCGGCAAGCCCGTAAGAGAAACCAAAAATATAGCCATTGCAGTGCCAAGAAGTGGTGAGCGATAACCAAGCCCTTGATAATCGTCGAGTTCTTCGCTACCGATTTTATTTGCAATTAACTGAACAACATAGAATGCACCAAAATTCATAAATAAATAAGCGAAGAAATAAATCATTACGGCAAGATAGCCGCCTTCGCTCATAACGGTAACGCCCATAAGCATATAACCTGCGTGTGCGATGCTTGAATAAGCAAGAATACGCTTGACGTTTGTTTGCCATAGGGCGACAAGATTACCGACGGTCATCGAAAGCACAGAAAGCACTGAAACCAGAAATTTCCAGTCAACAGCCGAAAGCAAATGCCATATTTGTTCAGTAGCAGTAGTTGTATCAATAAATCCAGCTTTAAGGAAACGCATAAAAACAGCGAAACCAGCGGCTTTCGAAGCAACCGATAGATATGCAGTTATGGCAACAGGGGAGCCTTCGTAAACGTCGGGTGTCCAGAAATGAAATGGCACAGCTGAAATCTTGTAACCAAAACCGAACAAAATCATCAATGCCGAAACAATTAGAGGGAGCATATTGCCTTGATACTGCGAAAGGAAAACGTTCAACTCGAATAAATTGAAAGTGCCAGTAAGCCCATAGAGTATAGAGATGCCGTAAATCATCACACCTGAGGAAAGAGCCCCATAGATAACGTATTTCAGAGAGGCTTCGCTTGCTCGCTTAATTTCCTTCGTATAACCAGCAAGAACATAAGAACTAAGGCTCATAGTTTCGAGCGCTAAATAAATTAATATTAGATTGCTCGCACTTGTAATGACGAACATTCCAAGTGTCATACCAAGTATGAGTGTGTAATACTCGCCCATTGTGCGGTCGCTTTTGTTCAGCTCGTCCGAAAAGAACGAAATTAGGACAACTGCAAATCCTGAGATAAGAAAAATAAACTTGAAAAAGCTACTAAATGGGTCGAAAACATACATTTGCCAAAAGCCGAAACTATGCCCAACTGGGTTAAATATCATATAGATAATAGTAGCAGCAAAACCAACGAGTGCAACAATTCCTGTTATGTATTTAGACTTTTGGAAAATTAAATCAACAATGACAAGCAAGACGAACGCCACTGCAAGTATCAGCTCGGGAACAAATAATGCAAGGCTTCGTTTCAAGTCTGCTACGTATTGCTCCAAAAATAATGATAATAAGTTGCCCATATATTTGTCTTAATTATTTTAACTCAAATATTAAATTACATACCAGCGAATTGACCGCCGATTTTTATTAACTCAACAAAATGATTAACTGAAGTAGTCATCATACCAACAACAGCACCTGGGAAAACACCAAGGTAAATCACAACTATTGCCAGTGGAACAAGTGCTGCGAGCTCGACTGCGTTTATATCATCGTGTTTGTATTCCTTACCTGTTGGATCCCAAGGACCGCTCCAACGCTCTGGCAATTTACCGAAGAACATCCTTTGCAATGCCCAAAGCATATATGCGGCACCCAGAACGACACCGAGAGCAGAAATCACTGTAAGAACAGGATATGTTGCAAACGCACCCAAAAACACCAAAGCTTCGCTTATGAAACCACTAAGCCCTGGCAAACCGATCGCCGCAAAGAATGCAATTGCCATAATACCGGTATAAACAGGCATTTTGTTTGCTAAACCACCAAATTCATCAAGACCACGTGTGTGAGCGCGATCGTAGATAACGCCCACAACCATAAAGAGCATTGAAGTGATTGTACCGTGATTGAACATTTGGAATATTGCTCCAGTCACGCCGTTTGTGTTTAAAGCAGAGATACCAAGCATTACATAGCCCATATGGGAAACTGATGAATAAGCAATTAGCTTTTTAAGATCGCGTTTGCCAACTTTATGTTGTCCCAAAGCACACAATGCACCATAAATTATACTCACCATTCCTATGAAAGCGATGTAATTATTGAAATAAGCAACGGCTTCGGGGAAAATAGGCCAAGCGATGCGGAGCATTCCATAAGTTCCCATCTTCAGCAAAACACCTGCAAGAATTACAGAAATTGGTGTTGGAGCTTCGACGTGTGCATCAGGCAACCAAGTGTGGAACGGTACAGTTGGCACTTTGATTGCAAAACCGATGAATAAAGCAACGAAGGCAATCATGCGCCAAGTCGTACCAAATCCGGTGAATATTTCGCCAGGTTTGAAGTTCGCTGGATTCATCATATCAAGCATATTGAATGAACCAACCGAGAAGTATAGCCCGATCATCACCAAAAGCATAAATACCGAGCCAAACAATGTATAGATGAAGAACTTTATTGCCGCATATTCTTTACGTGGACCACCCCAAATACCTATTAGGAAATACATTGGGAGCAACATTAATTCCCAAAAGACATAGAAAAGGAAGAAATCGAGTGCGACGAATACGCCCATCATACCTAAATCCAATAACAAATACATTAGGAAATAACCTTTGTGAGCTTTTTTGATGCTCCAAGATGAGAATGTTGCGACGAAGCAAATCAGTGCAGTGAGCAATACCATTGGGGCACTAATTCCATCGATACCAACGAAATACTCGATGTTCAAATCTCCGAAAAGTGGTAGTCCTTGGACGGTTATCCATTTAACTTTTTCGACAAACTGAAAACTTGCTGGATCGTTAACACCTGCTAAATCGTGTCTAAAATTAGCATATATGACAAATGCTAAAACTAACTGTAGAAATGTTATTCCAACTGTTACCCAACGAAACAGATTTTTGGATAATTCTTTTGATTGTTCATCTTTGCCTGTTGGAATTGCAAGCAAAATTATCATTCCAAGCAAAGGTAAGAATGTTATCAATGTTAGCGGACCTACGCCGAAAATAGTGAACATTAATCCTCCGGATTAAATTTATTTTTTACATACTTTTCTTATTCAAGAACATAATAGAGCAATACCATCGCAAAAATTATAGTCATCACTATATAAGCTTGAATACGACCAGTTTGGAATTTACGCAAAACTATGCCGAAAAATGCTGTTATATTAGCAGTCAGATTAACAAGACCATCTATTACATACAAATCAAATAAACCTATGAAATGACCAACGACTTTTGTGAACCAGCCAACTAAATTTACAATGCCATCTATTATATACAAATCAAAAAGTGCTAATACTTTCGCAAAAGCAGTCGTCCCCCAAATAACAGAGGCTTCGTAAATTTCATCGAAATACCATTTATTGTATGACAACAAATAGAACGGTTTGATAAGCTCGGCAACTCCATCGGGGCTGAAAATTTTAAATTGATAAAAAGAGAATGACAAGAATATGCCCAATCCAGCAACAATCAGTGAAATAATCATAGCAGGCATATGAGCGGCGTGCAATGCTTCCTCATATTTATTAGCTGCGTGATGAGCGGTGTGAGCAGCGTTGTGTAGATGTTGCTCGTGGTGAGTAGCTTCGTGAGAGTGCACTTCACCGCAGCAAGCATCAGTATGATCGTGCTTGCTTTCGAAAGGCATAAAGAAGCTCCATTGGTGCTCAGCCGCAACAACAGTTGCCGGAGTTTTAATTTTTTGATAGAACCAACCGCTCCCACCATCAAATGGATTGATTGAATAGAAGAACCAGAATGTAAGTATTGAAAGAACAATAAGTGGTATAGTGATTAATTTATTATTTTCGTGTGTATGAGCTGCAATTTGAGTTTGCGGTTTGCCGTGGAAAGCAGAAATAAGCAAACGGAACATATAAAAAGCAGTCATAGCAGCAGAAGCAAAACCCGAAAAAGCTATGAACCAATGCCCGCTAAGCTGACCAAACGCCATAGTGCCAGCAAGAATACCATCTTTGCTTAAAAATCCCGAAGTAAATGGCACACCCGCAATAGCAATAGTAGATATAAGGAAAGTTATATATGTAATAGGCATTGTGCGACGCAGCCCACCCATATTCCGAATGTCCTGAGGATCCATATCGTGAACGTGTGCGTGATGCATAGAATGGTGCATAGCGTGAATAACTGAACCACTCGCCAAGAACAAGCAAGCTTTGAACCAAGCATGAGTTACGAGGTGGAAAAAACCATAAGAATAAGCACCAACACCTATTGCCATTATCATATATCCGAGCTGACTAACTGTGGAATAAGCCAAAATTCGTTTAAAGTCGTGTTGAGTGATGGCAATTGTTGCAGCAATGAAAGCAGTTATTGCACCTATATAAGCAACAAAAAGCAGAGCATCTGCTGTAAGCATTGGGAAAATTCTTGCAGTAAGGTAAACACCAGCGGCAACCATAGTTGCAGCATGGATTAATGCTGAAACTGGTGTGGGGCCCTCCATTGCATCAGGGAGCCACACGTGCAGTGGGAATTGAGCTGATTTACCAATGGCGCCCATAAACAGCAATATACCAGCAAGAGTGAGCATCGAACCGCTATCAAAAGGAATATGTCCATCACCAATATGAGCAAAAATATCATCGAACATAAAAGTGCCATAGGTAAAGAAAAGTATCATTATGCCAGCAAAAAATCCAAAATCGCCAATGCGATTTGTTATAAAAGCTTTTTTGCTTGCATTAGCGGCGCTATCTTTCTCGTACCAAAAGCCAATTAACAAATAAGAACTAATACCAACCAATTCCCAGAAAATATACATATTCAAGAAGTTGTTCGCAAGGACGATGCCAAGCATAGAAAAAGTGAACAACCCAAGATATGCGTAAAAACGAGGGAACCGCACGTCATCTCGCATATACTCAAGCGAAAACAGATGCACCAAAAAGCTTATCAAATTGACTACAATTAGCATTATAGCAGCTAAATTATCAAGTCCGAGTCCGATTGTTATTTTATGCGAGATCATATCAAGCCAATCGAACTTCCATTGCAACATTCCACTTTCGCTATAATAGACTAATTTTTGAAAAGCTACAAGAATTGAAAGAAGTAAATTAACACCAAGTATAGATGTTCCAATATATCCTGCTGTGCGACCTAATTTTTTCTGAAAAAATATTATGCTAGCAAATCCCAAAATAGGTAGAAGCAGGATGATAGCTGATATTTGTAGCAAAGTATCGTGTGTCATAATTTTATACTATTATTTAACTTCAAAATAAAGAACTACTCTTTAAGATTATTTATTTCATCAACATCAATGTGATGATAATTCTGATAAATATTCAAAATAATTGCAAGTGCAACTGCAACTTCTGCTGCAGCTAAAACAATAACGAACAATGTTGCAATATGCCCCTCGATGTTTAAGCCTTTAAATTTGGAAAACGCAATAAAGTTCAGATTTGCAGAGTTAAGTATGAGCTCTAAACCCATAAGTACAAGGATTGAGTTTTTTCGGGAGACTACACCAAACACACCGAGCGTGAATAGCAATGCGCTTACAACTAAGTAATGAGTTAAACCTATTTCCATAGCAACAGCCTCCTACTTTCTTCTTGCAATCTTTGCTGCACCGATAAAAGCAATCAAAAGCAATACAGCGGCAACAAAGAATGGCAATAAATATTCTGTAAACAGTCCAAAACCAATATAATGTGTTGTAGTGGAAACTTCAATTTGGAATTGTGAAGTTACCCAATCAACATTGAGATATGTAATAAGCAAAATTATAGCAACGATGACGGATGTAATTGCACCAACTGTCAGTTGAATTTTGCCAATGGTGCCAGTTTTGATGTCCACGCCTGTTATTTTTGATGTAAGCATCACACCAAAAACAATAAGCACAAGGATACCACCGACATAGACCATAATCTGAGTAATAGCAACGAAATCAGCACTTAGCAGCACATACAGCCCCGCCATACCAAAGAATGTAAACAGCAATGAAAACGCCGAATACATCATTTTTTTGGAAAAGACGACCCCCATTGCCGATACGATAACTATTACAGCGAACATATAGAAAACAAATTCAAATAGCATATCAATCTATCTTAATTGTTATTAATTACTTTGTTCATTATTTTTATCAACTTGCGCTTTTGCCGCAGCTTCGGCTTTTTTCTTTTGGGCTTGATATTCTGCCCACATACGCTTCTTTTGTTCAGCTTCTTCGGGAGTTAGTCTCTCGAAATGATAAATTAGCTTTTCGCGTTCAAATTCTGAATATTCAAACTCAGGCGTCATACGATTGGCTTGAGTTGGACAAGCTTCAACACATAAACCGCAGAAACAGCACTTTGCAAAATCTATTGTATATTTAGTAACCCAAGTTTTTATTGGTGTACCATCGTAAAACAGCGGCACATTATCGCCTGGAGTTACACGTACCATCTCCACCTCGATGCAATCCACTGGGCAAGCTCTAACACAAGAGCCGCAGCCATTGCATCGATCCATATCAACGTAAATTCTGTTTCTCACGTTTGGTGGGATAAGCCCATCTCTTATCGGATGGACAAGGTCGGGATATTGCATAGTAACTTTTTTGGCAAAAAGGTGTTGCCCGGTGATTTTCATCCCGACGAAAATTGTATATAAAGCGTGAAATATATTTTTGAAGTATTCCATTTTTACCTCATTTAAGTAAAGACTATCTATTTAATCATTGCCCATAGTGCTACTGCAAAGAAAGCAGCAAAGGATATTGGCAACATCACTTTCCAGGTTACATACATAAGCTGGTCAACACGCAGACGTGGCAAAGTCCAACGCAACCATATTTGCAAGAAAACGAAGAACATAGCTTTGCTAACAAACCAAAATACTTGCCAGATAGGTCCGTTTAAAAACTCACCAAATGGTGATTGCCAACCACCAAGGAACAGCACAGTAATAATTGCAGATACGATAAACATATTTGAGTATTCAGCAAAGAAGAACATTGCAAACTTCATACCACTGTATTCTGTGTGGTAGCCAGCTACAATTTCGGACTCGCCTTCGGGAATATCGAAAGGTACACGGTTAGTTTCTGCAAGCGAGCCAATAAAGTAAATTAAAAATAAAGTTGCTGTAAATGGTATAACCCAAATTTTACTAATTCCACCAGGACCGCCGAAAATATTCCAGTTCCAGAAACCGCCTGCTTGCTGATAGATTATCTCTTGCATATCGAGCGAACCAGCAAGCGTTGCAATTGCAAGAATTGCAACAGCAATTGGTATTTCATAGCTAATCATCTGAGCAGCGGCACGCATACCGCCGAGTAGAGAATATTTGTTGTTCGACGCCCAACCACCCATAACGATAGCGATAACACCAAAAGCGCTTATCGCAAATACATAGAATAGCCCGATGTTTATGTTTACCGGAACAAATTTGGAACTAAATGGTATAACAGCATAGGCTGCATAAGCACCGGCAAACATCACAAATGGAGCTAAATTAAACAATGGCTTGTTTGCTGCGGTTGGTGTAATATCTTCTTTTTGCAAAAGCTTAACAACTTCGGCTATTGGTTGCAGTACACCTTTCCAACCTGTTCTCATAGGTCCAAGGCGTTCCTGTATCCAAGCGGAAATTTTCAACTCGCCTAAGATTGCAATCAAAGCATAAGGCAGCAAAAACGCCATCGGAATAAGTGTTAGAAGGATGTAAGCAACTATATTTTTCCCAAGCAAATCGTAAACAAAATTTACCGATTCCATTACTCTTTTATATTTAGTTGATAATAATCATTTTAACGATCTATTTCTCCAAGAACTATATCAAGCGAACCGAGAATCATTATCAAATCCGCAATCATATAGCCTTTTGAAATTTCAGGTAAAACACTCAAATTTACGAAGCTTGTTGCACGGGCGCGTACACGGCTCGGGGTTGGGCTACCGTCACTTATTATATAGAAACCGAGCTCGCCTTTTGGATTTTCAGCTTTAGCATAGAACTCGCCAACAGGTGGCTTAATTCTCTTTGGCACCGCCTGACGAACATCGCAAGGCTCTTTTGGCATCTGTGCAACAGCCTGTTCAATGATTTTGCAGCTTTCGTAAATTTCACGAACACGTACTATATTCCGATCCCAGCAATCTCCGACAGTACCTACTTCACCTTTACCAACAACGACATCAAAGTCAAATCTATCGTAAATTGAATATGGTTCAACTTTACGCAGATCGTAAGGCACACCCGAACCTCGAAGAACTGGACCAGAGCAACCATAATTAATTGCCACATCAGCTGGGAGTATGCCAATATTTGCAGTTCTTTCTATGAAAATCTTATTATACATAAGCAATTCAAGAGCTTCATCATTAGTTTTACGCACTTGCTTTACAATTTCGAGGCAATCTTCTGCAAAAGTCGGATACACGTCATTCATCAGCCCGCCAATCCAGAAGTAATTGTAAAGAAGACGTCCGCCACTAAGCTTTTCGAAAAGTGTTATTATCATTTCACGATCGCGGAAATAGTAAAGAAAAGGGGTAAAAGCACCTGAATCTAAACCGAACGTTGCAATAGCAATTTGGTGATTTGCAATACGGTTAAGCTCTGCACAGATGACACGAATATATTCAACTTTTTCTGGCACTTTTATCCCAAGCATCTTTTCCATGCCCATCACGTAGGGCAATTCATTATTCATCGACGAAATATAGTCCATTCGGTCGATGTATGGAATAACTTGCGGGTATGTAACATTTTCTGCATGCTTTTCGAAACAGCGATGCAGATAGCCTATATGTGGAACTACATCAGTAACAACTTCACCTTCGAGTTCAACTTCCAAGCGAAGCACACCGTGTGTCGAGGGGTGCTGCGGTCCTACATTTAGACGCATACGCTCGGAGTAAACTTTACCAAAGTCAATTTCAAATGTTTTTGTCTCGCTCACAGTCGGACCTTCAATAAATTACAAAAATCTATTATAATGGAACTTTGATGCCTTTATAATATTCAGGCATTTTATAATCTTTGCGAAGTGGGTAACCTTCCCAATCATAAGGGGATAGAATACGGCGTAAATCTGAATGACCATCAAAGACGATACCGAACATATCGTAGGCTTCGCGTTCGTGCCAGTTTGCTGATCGCCAAACACGCTCAACAGTCGGGACGTGTGGATTTTCTCTTTCGAGATATACCTTTAATACAATTCTATACCTATGTTTCAACGAGAATAGATGATAAACAACGATAAATTTGTCTTTTTCATCCACACCAGACAAATTAACTAAGTAATCAAAAAGTGTCTTTTCATCATCTCTTAGCACAAGGCATGTTTCGACAATTGCCTCTGGTGTAACTATAATAAACGGATCGTGGTGTTCTTTTTCAACAAGTTCAAGGACACCATCGCCAATTTCTTTTTTTAGTAGGTCGAATATTTCTTTTGGATTCATTTTTTATTTCAATGATTGTTGACAAATTTATTTTACTTCAGTCCAGCCAGTTGGCAAGTGAATATTATTGTTTTCATTATGCTGTGATGCGAGTTTTGCATCTTCTTCGGCAAGACGGGCACGTTTTTCGAAAATCTTTTGCTTTATAATTTTATCCTGCAATTTCATCATTCCTTCGAAAAAGGCTTCTGGGCGAGGAGGGCAGCCTGGCACATAAACATCCACTGGAATAATTCTATCGACGCCTTTCAGCACGTGATAGCCTTGTTTCCAATAAGGACCGCCGCATATAGAGCAGGAACCCATTGCCATAACATACTTTGGCTCAGCCATCTGCTCGTAAAGCCTTTTTATACGTTCAGCCATTTTCAGAGTAACAGTTCCACTGATGATTATAAAATCAGCCTGTCGCGGTGATGTTCGTGGAATACAACCAAAACGCATAAAATCGTAGTGAGAAGCATTTAGCGCCATAAACTCAATAGCACAGCAAGCAAGCCCAAATTGCAGATACCAATCCGATCGAGCACGTCCCCAGTTGAGCAAATCCTCCATCGTACCGAGCACAATTCCCGGAGCTATATTATATGGATCGTCTAATCTATTGAGAAGTCCCATAAAATCACCTATTTTTGTTTTTTCAAATCTTCACGAGTAATTATCAAATCTTTCAATCTTGGAATATATGGCTTTGGCTTATCCCATTCAAGATAACCTTTAGCCCAATCATAAGCCAAACCCAAAATGAGAATTAGGACAAAAACAACCATCGCAATAAATGCATACCAACCGAGCGATTTAAAAACAACAGCCCAAGGGAATAAAAATACAAGTTCAACCTCGAAAATCAAAAATGCAAGAGCAATTATATAGAAGCGAACATTAAATTGTACCCACGGACTACCAATAGGTTCCTCGCCCGATTCGTAAGTGGAATATTTTTCTGGATTTGGTTTATGTGGTCGGATTAAAGCGGCTGCAAATATGCTTACACCAACAAAAAGAACACCTACTATAAAGAATAATAAAACAATCCCAAATTCAGTTACCATATACTACCTGTCTTTTTTGTAGATTTAGCAAGTGCAATTTAATTAATTGATTAAAAATAAAAAAACAATTTGAAAAATAAATTTATATCTTAATCGTTTAGCGCAGCCTAACTTCGTTGAAAACAATAAATTTTTATTAGAATTTTTAATGTTTGCAATATTATTTTTTTTTAATTCATTAGGAAAATCATAAAAAACGGAATTTTGTATATTTTATAAACATATATTTATCATTAATTAATTTTAATGTAAAATTTATCAAAAATAAACTTTTTTTTTCAACGTCAATAAATATTGTGTTTTTTTATGATAACAATTAACAAAATTTAATTTAATATTTATGAGAATAACTAAGCAATACACAAACAGAGAGAGTCAATCACTCGATAAGTATTTGCAAGAAATTGGGAAAGTCGAATTACTTACACCAGAACAAGAAATAGAACTTGCAAGAATAATTAAAAAAGGTGGTCACGAAGCAAACATAGCACTCGAGCGACTTGTTAAAGCAAATTTGCGTTTCGTCGTATCTGTTGCGAAACAGTATCAAAATCAAGGTCTTTCTCTCGGAGATCTAATAAACGAGGGTAACTTAGGGCTAATCAAAGCTGCCAAACGTTTTGATGAAACACGCGGTTTCAAATTTATTTCATACGCTGTTTGGTGGATACGTCAGTCTATATTGCAAGCATTGGCTGAACAATCACGTATAGTACGCCTGCCGCTCAATCGTGTTGGAGCACTGAATAAAATTGGCAAAAAGTTCAGCGAACTCGAGCAAGAATTCGAGAGAGAACCCACGGCGGCAGAACTTGCGGAGCAATTAAATATGTCAGTGTCGGAAATTGCCGAAACGATAAAGATTTCGGGTCGTCATTTATCTGTTGACGCACCATTTGTTCAAGGCGAAGACAACCGTCTGCTTGATGTATTGCCAAATGAAATGCAACCACCACCAGACCACGAGCTTATGCGTGAGTCGCTTCGGCTTGAAGTGCAGCAGGTGCTGGCAACGCTTTCACCACGAGAGGCTGAAGTGATAAAATTATACTTCGGGCTCGATGGTAACCAGTTAACACTCGAAGAAATTGGCGAGAAATTTAATCTCACACGAGAGCGAGTGCGGCAGATTAAAGAAAAAGCAATAAGACGTTTGCGTCATGCATCGCGTTCAAAATCATTACGATCGTATTTAGGATAATTTGATATTCAGAAAAATTTTCATTTTTCCGATGCGACCTAATGGTCGCATTTTTTAATTTATATTTGTAATTAATAAATAGAATAATAAATTAATTATTGTCTTAATTTATAAAATTTTGCTCTGATATTATTAAATTTGTACCTAAATGAATAAATTATATGTAATCAATATAAAATATTCAATTATGAAAAAAATAACTATATTTCTTTTTATAATGTTTGCAATTACATTAAAATCACAAACAGTACGATATTTTGAATTTACAACAAACTGTGGTCATGGAAATTGGCAAGACACATCCTTTATTGCGGCAACATCAGATCAGGTTGTAATTGATACAGTTCTTGCCAATATTTCCAGACCATTAGATGAAAGAAAATTCATCAGTGGTAAAATAACTTATGGAAACGGTGGACACAATCATAACGCAAACCATTGGTTTTTGTGGCATTTTATTCCAAATCAATGGGATTTAGTTGAGTTATCCATAGAAATATGCGATGGTTGCCCTTACACAGATGTTGATGCAAATATAACTTATTGGATAGAAGTTATTGGACAATTTTGCCCTTGGAGTGGACGACCTGTGAGAGAAATTTCCGATCCATCATTAAAAATTGAATATCCAACATTAGAAAATAATATTCATATTTATCCAAACCCAACCAAAAATTTATTATTTTTAAAGTGGAATAGTAATAATGAAATCTTTATTACTCTTTTTAATTCAATCGGAGAAGAATTGTTTTCTGAAACTCTATCAAGGCAAAGAAATGCGATTGATTTGTCTAAATTAGAAAATGGATTTTACATACTAAAAATTACAGATGGGAGTAAAATAAAAATAGAAAAAATTATAGTTGATAACAACTTAATTTTTAAACTGATTAAATAAAATCACAATAAACAGTGCAAAACTTACAAGGTAAGAAAACAAGGAATATATTATTATAGTATTGAAATTTAAAATAAATAGTGCAGAAATATTGGAGTAAAAAAAATAACCAAACCAGTTTGGGCATTAAAAACGAAAAAGGCTGCCCATAATGATGTGCAGCCATTAGATAAGAGGGGCTTGGCGACGACCTACTTTCCCGCCGTAGCAGTATCATTGGCGCCACAGGGCTTAACTACTCTGTTCGGGATGGGAAGAGGTGTTTCCCCTGGGCTATGGTCA
>Ga0308390_1000138_pt1 | contig 55311 bp, 39 predicted proteins | sample Hotspr2Sample149_FD_202358 | JGI IMG/M metagenome (GOLD analysis project Ga0308390, IMG submission 202358) | Hot spring phototrophic mat microbial communities from Mushroom Spring, Yellowstone National Park, Wyoming, United States - 20040719_149 ...
GAAATGAGCGGCGCGTCAGGCTCGAGTTTTCCCCTGGTTGTCGTGCTTTCGTCTCGCCGGCAATTCGGAGGAAAGCAACTGGTGAGTTCCTTCAGGTGCCGGCCCGCCTCTGCCAGCAGCTCACACCCGGCGCCGGACCCAAGGGTGTGTGACACATCCGCGCTTCCCGCCGAGAGCAGACCGCTTCGCAGACGTTTTTTCTGCCGGCAGGGAGGCCGAATCAGTTTTGGAGCATCCTGTTTCCAGACGTTGCAGCAACAGGTTGACCAGGCCGCTGCATCCTTCCCGGCTGGAAATTCGCGATAATACCGGACAGCATGGATGGTGCGGCGTCTGATTCCCGCAAACCGGATCCTGAACAGTGGGCGGCGATCACCCGAGAGGGGCAGGATGTCTGCGTGGTCGCCGGACCGGGGTCGGGGAAAACCCGCGTTCTGGTGGAACGTTTTGCGTGGCTGGTGGAGCAGGGCGCGGATCCCGAAAAAATCCTTGCCATCACGTTCACCGAAAAGGCCGCCAACGAAATCAAGGGCCGGCTTGCCAAGCGCTTCGCGGGGCGGAAAGACCTCCGGGAGAAGCTGGAGCGCGCGCAGGTCTCCACGATTCATGGGTTTTGCCACGCCGTGCTGCGGCAGTATGCATTGCAGGCCGGCCTTGACCCGCAATTCGAAGTCCTCGAAGAGGCCGCTGCCGAAGCGGAGCGGCGGAAGGCGATGGAGGAAACGCTCGACGCCGTCGCGCGCGAGAAGGCCGCCGAGTTTCTGGAGCTGGCCGCGCGCTGGCCTGCCCGGGAAATGGCGGTGCCTCTCCTGGCCGTCTATGACGCGATCCGGTTGAGCGGTGATTTCGAGGAAGCACTCCAGCCTGTTCACCCGGAAAGGAGCGCCGAGGAACTGCGGGCAGAACTCCGGCTGAGGCTGGAAGAGACAATCCGGGCAACAGAGGGCGCCAACACAGAGCCGCGACGGAGAAGGCGCGAGCAGTTACAGGATCTGCTCGCGAGGCTGAATGATCTGAACGCGGAGCAAATCGCAAAGGAACTGGAGAAGATCAATCTCCAGGGAGCGGAAAAAGCCGTCAGCGATGCAGTGAAGGAGCTCCGAACCCTTGCACAGGAGCATCTCCGCGTCTGGGTCGCCGCCCGGTTCGCTCCGCAGCGCGAACTTCTGTGCGAGATCCTGCGCCGGTTCGACAAGAACTACCGCGAATACCGAAGGCGGCATGCGGCGGTCGACTTTACGGACCTCGAAGAGCACACGCTGCGGCTGCTTCTCTCCGCGGACGGCGTCCGCGAAGAGATCCGGGAGCATTACGAGCATATCCTGATGGATGAACTTCAGGACACCAACCCGATTCAGTGGAAAATTGTCGAGAAAATAAGACCCGCAGAACGCTTTTTTGCAGTCGGCGATATCAACCAGTCCATCTACGGATTCCGGCACGCGGATCCGGCGTTGTTCGAGAATTACGAAAAGGAATTCCTTCGCCGGGGCCTGATGGTGGACCGGCTCGAACGAAACTACCGAACACGCCCGGAGATTCTTGCCGCCGTCGAGCGGGTGTTGGTCAACCCGCCGCGCGAAGGCATCCGCCGGCATTCCCTGAAAGCGTCGGGGGATTTCAAGCCGGGCAGGGCGCCGTTCGTGGAAATTCTTTGTGCAGACGGAGCCCGGGGCGACGAAAGCGATGTCTCGCTCTGGCTCGCAAGGCGTCTGCGGGAGTTGTACGGGCAGCCGCTTTGTTCGGAGGGTCGCCCGGCCCGGTTCTCGGATATGGCCGTGTTCGTCCGGAGCGCCAACGCTTTTGCCTCCATCGAGCAGGCTCTGGAACGCTTTTCCATCCCGTATGTGATTGCCGGCGGCAAAACATTTTTCGAATCTGCCGAGATTATTGACCTCCTGAATCTTTTGAGAACGCTCGCCTGGCCAGAGGATGAAATTGCGGTTTTCGCGCTCTTGCGATCCCCCTTTTTCGGATTGAGCGACGAGGAGATCTTCCGCAGGAGGGTGGATAGCTCCCTGCTGCTCGCTGAAGAACAGGCGGAACTGGACCGTCTTCGGTCGCTTTGCCGGTCGCTGCCGGTCTCGGCGGCGCTGGTCCGATTCGTCGAGGAGAGCGGATATGCAGCGGCGCTCGATCCGCTCGCCTCGGCCAATGTCGACAAGTTCCTGCGGATGCTCGATGCGCTGGCCGCTGGCGAGGGCCGGGATCCGGCGGAGCTGATCGCCGCGGTGGACGCCATGCGGGAGTCGGCCAAAGAAGCCAACGCCCCGGTGCTGGACGCGGTGGACGCGGTGCAGCTGATGACGATCCACAAGGCCAAGGGGCTGGAATTCCCGATTGTCGCCGTGGCGGCCCTGGAAAAAGGGGAACGCAATGCAGGCGAGGTCGCGCTCTTCCATCCTGAGTGCGGACTCGGGTTTGAATGGCAACTCGATTCGGGCACGAAGGTGGTGGACCCCGTTCTGGAACAGGCGCGGGAAAAGTGGAAGGAGCGCAACGGCAAGGAGCTGGACCGGCTGCTGTATGTGGCGATGACGAGAGCCAAAGAGCGGCTGATCTTGTCATTCCGCAACAGCAGGCGCCCCAAATCAGACTGGCCCAGGCTTGTTTTGGGCGGCCTGGGCCTCCAGATCCCCGCCGAGGCCGGACAGCAGGCGACGAACGACATCGCTGTGCTCACCCGGTGCAGCGGCGAGCCGGATATCCCCGAGGCGCCGGACGTGGCCCGAACGGCGCAGCATCGTTGCCTCGAGCCGCTGTCAGTGGCGCGAGAGGCCCCATCACGCGTTTCGGTCACCGCCCTGGCGGCATTTGCCCAATGTCCGCGCCGCTATTTGCTGGATTCCGCGCTGGGCTGGCCGACGGCGCCGCAGCGAGGCGGGGACGGCGACGCGCTGGAACTGGGAACCGAGGTGCATGAGTACCTGGCGGGAGTCCGGCAAGAGGTCTCGGAAGAGGCCAGGCAGCTGGCGCGGGCTTTTGAGGGAAGCGAACTGGCCCGCAGGGCCGCTGCGGCGCGAACGTCGCAGCGCGAAATGGACTTCCTCGTGGACGTCGAGGACACGCTGTTGCAAGGGCAGATCGACCTGTGGTTCGACGAGGGCAACGGCCCGGTGATCGTCGACTACAAAACGGACCGCTACCTTGGGGAGCGCCGCATGCGCGGATATGAAGTGCAAATGCAGCTGTATTCCATCGCGCTCGGCAGGATCACGGCGGCGCCGGTCCGGGAGGCGTGGCTCTTTCCGCTGCGCGAAGGCCGCCCGCACCGCGTCGACATCAGCGAGGAAGCCTTGCAGGGCGCGCTGGCGTTACTCCGCGAATGGAAGCAGGCGGAAGCCGCCGGCGATTTCCCGGTGCGCGAACATCCGGAGTGCCTCTGGTGCCCGCATGCAGGAGGGGCGTGTCCCGTCAAGCCTGCGGACGCGGACTTGTAGCCTGAGCCCCGCAAGGATTATTCTCAACACTTGGACTCTGTCCGCGGCGGGTACCGAGTCGCGGCATCCGGGAGGGGATCCTCGATGACCATGCCAGGGAAAGATGAAGGCGAATTCGAGCTGATTCTCGGAAACCGCCAGATCATGATCGTGTTCGCACTGATCGTGGTTTTGCTGGGCCTCTTTTTCGCGCTCGGCTTCATGGTGGGCCGCAACATGGCGCCGAAGCCGGCGGCTTCCTCCGCGCAACCGCCCGAGCAGGTGCCGATCACAGTGGACGCGACGAAGCAGGCGCCGGCCAGCGCTCCCGCGCCGGCAGCCGAAACCACGAAGCAGCCGGAGGAGGCGACGCCGGCGAAAGCGGAAGCGGCGCCGGAAGAGACCAAGGCAGCGGCCGCGCCGGCGAAGCAGCCTGCTGTGCCGAAGCAGCTTTATGTGGAGCAGCCGCCGGCCGGCACCTATTTGCAGGCGGCGGCCACGCAGCGCGCCGATGCCGAAACCATGCTGAGCTATTTGATCAGCAAGACGGGCCTCACCGGGTTCGTGGCGCCTTCGCCCAAGTCGCCCGAGTTGTGCCGCGTGCTGATCGGGCCGCTTTCAGGCAACGAAAAGATTGCGGAAGCCCGCGCGAAGCTGGCCGAGCTGGGAATCAAGAACGCATTTCTGGTGAAATACTGAAGCCGGTTTGCGCGGCGGCGCCGCCCGGGCCGTGCCGGAGTGGAAGGGTGGCAACGTTGCCGGCGGCCGCATGGCCGCAGGAGTGAGCGCCGGATGAAATTGCCCTGGTTGTTGACAGCCGGTTCCGTCCTGACAGCCCTGTTGCTGGCGGCCCTGTTCCCGCCGCTCGGGTGGAGCGCGCTGGCCCCGGTGGCGCTGACGCCTCTGCTGTTCGCCCTCGCGCACGAGCCGCGCGCCGGACGCCGGTTCCTCTACGGCTGGCTTTGCGGCGCTCTTTACTGGGCGCTCGTCTGCTACTGGATCCGCGACACGCTGGCCGCTTATGGGGGCCTGAACGCGTTTCTCAGCTGGCTGGCTTTTTTTCTTTTCGCAGCGGCCAAGGGCCTTCACGCTGCGGTCTTCGCTACCCTGGCCGGCCCCCTCATGCGGCGCTGGTGGGCGATCCCTGCCGTTGCAGCGTTGTGGACGGGCATTGAAAGGACGCATGGGCCGCTTGGCTTCGCCTGGCTCGCGTTGGGCAACGCCGGCGCGGGCATGGCGGTGCCGATGCGGCTCGCCCCGTGGGTCGGCGTCTACGGGCTGTCCTTTGTCTTTGCGATGATCGCCTCCGCCGCAGCCGTGCTGGCGCTGAGGCGGCGCAGGCTCGAACTGGCGTGGCTGCTGCCGCTCGTTGTGCTGTGGGCATTGCCGCCTCTTGAGCAGCGCAATGTTTATGACCGCGAGGCTGTGGCGGTGCAGCCGAACGTGGCCGCTGATGCACGCTGGGACGAAGAGACGCTGCGCGCAACCACGCGGCGGCTGGCCCTGCGCACATTGCAAACGGCCCTGGATCCGGCAAGGCCGGCGGCGGCGCTGCTGCTGTGGCCCGAAGTGCCTGCTCCGTTCTATTATTACGACGATCCCCAATTCCGCCGGGAAGCGACCGAGACGGCCCGCCTGGCCCGCGCCCCGTTCCTGTTCGGCACGGTAGCCTACCCGCCGGCCCGGGAGCCGCTGAATTCGGCCCTGCTGCTTGACGCGTCGGGACGGCTGGCCGGACGCTACGACAAGTCCCGTCTGGTGCCTTTCGGCGAATTCGTTCCCGCCGGCTTCCGCTGGATTCGGAAAATTTCTTCCGAGGCGGGGGATTATGCGCCGGGCGAAGGAGCCAAAATCCTGCAAGCGGACGGGCACAGCCTCGGCGTTTTCATCTGCTACGAATCGGCATTCCCCGAATATGTCCGGGAATTCGCCGCGCAGGGCGCCGAGGTGCTGGTAAATCTCACCAATGACGGCTACTTCGGGACCAGCGCGGCCCGGGCCCAGCACCTGCTTCTGGCGAGAATGCGCGCGGCGGAGAACCGCCGCTGGCTGCTGCGGGCGGCCAACAACGGAATCACCGCCTCGGTGAGCCCTTCAGGGCAGGTGTGGGGCAGGTTCCCCGAATACGTGTTGCACGCCGGACGCCTCCCGTTTCGCTACCTGACCGCCCGCACCTTCTACACGAGGCACGGGGACTGGTTCGCCTGGCTGTGCCTGGCCGCCGGGCTGGGAGCGGTTCTGGCGACGCAGATTCCCGTCTACAATCCGCTCGAATAGAATGGCGGCATGAGGCTGCTTCCCGCCATCCTCGCCTTCGCATTCGCGGCGCAGGCCGAGCCCCTGCCCGTCCGCGGCATTCACCTCGCGGCGCCCCGCCCGGATGAAATGGATCTTGCCCTGCGCTTCATCACGGAGGCGCTGCCCAAAGAAGGCGTCAACACGCTGGTTCTGGAGATCAACTATCGTTACCGCTATACGACCCGCCCGGAGATCGTGGATGAGCCCGCGCTGGCCGCGGAAGACCTGGCGCGGCTGGCCGAAGCGTGCCGCAAGGCCAACGTCCGGCTGGTGCCGATGATCAACCTGCTCGGCCACCAGTCGTGGGCGAAGACGACGTTCGGGCTTTTGCGCTCGCATCCGGAATTCGATGAAACTCCCGGAAAATACCCGGACAATCAGGGCATATATTGCAGGAGTTATTGCCCGCTTCACCCGGAAATCCATCCGGTCATCTTTCAACTGGTCGGCGAGCTGCTGGATGTGACCGGCGCGTCGGATTTCCATGCGGGCATGGATGAAGTCTTTCTTCTGGGAGAGGACGACTGCCCGCGCTGCCGGGGCCGCGACAAGGCGGAGCTGTTCGCCGGCGAGGTGGCGGCGGTGCGGAATTTTCTCGCCGGGCGGAACGCGCGTCTGTGGATCTGGGCCGATCGCCTGCTGGACGGGCGCGTGACCGGGATCGGCAAGTGGGAGGCGGCCGAAAACGGGACAGCGCGCGCCATCGGCCTGATCCCCCGCGACGTGATCCTGTGCGACTGGCATTATGAGGCGCCGCACCCGACGGCGCCATTTTTTGCGCTTCAGGGCTTTCCGGTGGCCAGCTCGCCGTGGCGGAAGCCGTCCGTGGCGCTGGCGCAACTCGAGATCCAGCGCCGCACGCGGGCCACGGCGGCGCCGCCCGTTGCCGAGCGCATGCTCGGCATGTTGCAAACCACCTGGGTGGGGTTCGGGCCTTTCGTGCGCGCCTATTTCGGCGAGGACAAAGCGCCCCCCGCGCAGGTTGCGGAAGCCGTGCTGTGCTTCCGGGAGCTCTTTGCCGAGCTTCGCCGCATGCGGTAACCCGGCCCCCGCCTCAGCCGTGGCGGATGACGAGGACGTCGCCGTCTTTCACGATGTAGTCCTTGCCTTCAAGGCGAAGCAGCCCCTTCTCGCGCACGCCGGCGTAGCCGCCGTGCTCGACCAGCGCCTGCCAGGGCACGACCTCGGCGCGAATGAACTTCTTCTCGAAGTCGGAATGGATGGCGCCGGCCGCCTTGAGGGCCGTGGAATGGACCGGGATGGTCCAGGCCCGCACCTCGGTTTCCCCGGCGGTGAGAAAGCTCATCAGCCCGAGCAGCCGGTACATGGCGTGAACCAGCCTGTCCAGGCTGGAGCCGGGCAGCCCGAAAGAGGCCAGATACTCCTTCTGCTCCTCCGGGCTCAGCTCGGCCAGTTCGGCCTCGATCTTGCCGCAGACCGCAGTCACCCCGGCGCGCCGCTGGCCCGAGAGGAGCCTCGATCGGTATTCTTCCTCGATTTCCTGCATCCGGGGCGCGTCCTTTTCTCCCACATTCAGCACGAAAAGCACCGGTTTTTGTGACAGAAACTGGAATCCCCGCAGGCGCTTTTCATCGTCTTCGGCCAGTTGCCACCCGCGCAGCGGCTCCCCGTTTTCCAGCATTGCTTTTGCCTGCTGCAACAATTCATACTCGCGGTCCAGCCCGGGGTCCTTGATTTTCTTGCGGTCTTTTTCCAGCCGCTCGAGCCGTTTTTCGACGACCGCGAGATCGCTGAGCACCAGCTCCATGTCGACGTCGCGGATGTCCCGCATCGGGTCCACGGACCCCTTCTCGTGGGGCACCGTGTCGTCCTCGAACAGGCGGACGACATGGGCCAGCGCGTCGGCCACGCACAGGCTGGCCAGCAGGGAAGGGTCGCGCAGGGATTCTTTCGAGATGGAGGGAAAATCGATGAACTCGATCGTCGCGTGGGTGACCTTTTCCGGCCGGAACACGCGGGCCAGCTCGTCGAGCCTTGGATCAGGGACCTTCGTGATTCCGACTTTGGTTTCCATCGAGCCGGTGCGCGCCGTCTCGTGCACGCCGGTCAGGATCGTGAACAGACTCGTCTTGCCTGTCAGGGGCAGGCCGATAATGGCTGTTTTCATGGCAGGAAATGCTAAAGAGGAACTTCCACCTGTTTCAGGATTTCATTCAGGATCCGCTCGCTCACTTCGGTGGCGCGGGTGATGAGCGTTGTCCGCTGGTTGAGCACGACGCGGTGCGCGAACACGGGGACGGCCAGCCGCTTGATGTCGTCCGGCAGAACGTAGTCCCTGCCCTCGAGCAGCGCCAGCGCCTGCGAGGCGCGGTAGAGGCCCTGGGCGCCGCGCGGGCTGACGCCGAGCGCGAGCTGTTCGTGGCGGCGCGTGGCCTCGACGATCGCGAGGATGTAGTCGACCAGCGCGTCGTCGACGCGAATCTTCTCCACCGCGCGCTGGATGTCGAGCAGTTCCGCGGGGCTGAGGACGGGCTTGACCTCGGGCGCGGTGGCGGGCTGCGAGGCGCGCACGATTTCCCGTTCGCTGGCGGCATCGGGGTAGCCGATGCGAATGCGCATCAGGAAACGGTCCATCTGCGACTCCGGCAGCGGATAGGTGCCGTGGTGCTCGACAGGGTTCTGGGTGGCGATCACCATGAACGGCTCCGCCATCGGGTAGCTGACGCCGTCTATGGTGATCTGGTGCTCGTTCATCGCTTCCAGCAGCGCCGACTGCGTCTTCGGGGTGGTGCGGTTGATTTCGTCGGCGAGCAGCAGGTTGGTGAAGATGGGGCCGCGCTTGAACTCGAACTCGCCGGTGCGCGCGTTGAAGATTGTGACGCCGAGGATGTCGCCGGGCAGCATGTCCGAGGTGCACTGAAGCCGGTGGAAGCTGCAATCGAGGCTCCTCGCCAGCGCGTGGGCGAGCGTCGTCTTGCCGACCCCGGGAACGTCTTCGATCAGCAAATGCCCGCGCGACAGCAGGCACACGACCGACAGGCGCACGACGTCCGCCTTGCCGCGGACAACGCCGTTCAGCGTCGCTTCGAGCGCTTGCAGCCGGGCCGATGCCGTGGCTACGGCCTCAGGAGGGATCATCCTTTACCATGATAGCCGCCGGCGGCGCCAAGCGCCTTCACAGGCTGTAGCCGGCCTTGGACGCCTTGACGCGGCCGTTGGCGGCCAGATGCTCCAGGATGAGCGCCGCCGCTTCCTCGGAATCGGCGCCGGCCTCGGCGGCCAGACGGTCCAGCGGCTTCGGCGCCGGGCCCAGTACCGACAGCAGCCGCTTTTGCAGATCGAGCAGCGCCGCCGCCGCTTTCTTTCCCGCCTCGACGCCCGGCTGATGATAGGCGTTGATCCGCACAAGCGACGCATAAAAGCCCGTGGCGCGCTCATACAAGGCGATCAGCGCGCCCACGGTGCGGGCGTCCACCCGCGGCACCGTGATCATGATGGACTCGCGCCCGTTTTCCGTCAGCGCCTGCCGGGTGCCGAGGAGAAATCCGTGCAGGTAGTCCCCCGTGCGCACGCCGGGCTCGATCTCCAGCGCGTCGCCGCCGTCTTCGAGCACGCGGATAAAGGTGACGAAGAAATTGTTGACGCCCTCGCGCAACTGCTGCACGTAGGCGTGCTGGTCCGTCGAGCCCTTGTTGCCGTATACCGTAATGCCCTGTTCCACGAGCTTGCCGTCGAGGTCGTACTGCTTGCCCAGCGACTCCATGATGAGCTGCTGAAGGTAGCGCCCGAACAGCAGCAGGCGGTCCTTGTAGGGCAGAATGACCATGTCCTTGCGGCCCTTGCCTCCCGTGGCGTAATGCCACATCAGCGCCAGCAGCGCCGCCGGGTTCTTGCGGGTGACGCGCACCCGGGTGGCTTCGTCCATGCGCGCCGCGCCCTCCAGCAGCCCCTGCGTGTCCAACCCCTGAAGCGCAGCCGGCAGCAGCCCCACGACCGAAGTGACGGAGGTCCGCCCGCCCACCCAGTCGAACATGGGGAAGCGCTCCAGCCAGCCGTTGTCCCGGGCATAGCGGTCGAGTTTCGATCCCGGCATAGTCACCGCCACCGCGCGCGGGCTGAAGGCGATGCCGGCGCGGGCAAAGGCGGCCTCGGCCACCTTCATGCCGTTGTGCGTTTCCGGCGTGCCGCCGCTTTTCGAGATGACGAGCACGAGCGTGCGGTCCAGCCGCCCCTCCAGTCCGGCGAGCACGCGCTCCATGCCGTCGGGGTCGGTGTTGTCAAAGAAGTGCAGGCGCATGCGGTCCGTCGCAGGATGCCCGAGAGCGTCGGCGAGAAACATCGGGCCAAGGGCGGAACCGCCGATGCCGATGCTGAGAACCTCGGTGAATGCGCCGGAGTCGTGAATGCGGGAAGCGAATTCCCGCACGCGCTCGCGCACCGACTCGATCCCGATGCGAATGTCGGCCGAGGGGGCCAGCGACGGGGCGCGCAGCCAGTAGTGGCCCACCATGCGGTTCTCGTCCGGGTTGGCGATGGCGCCCTTTTCGAGCTGCGCCATCTCGTCGTAGGCGCGCTGCATGGCGGGTTCCATCGAGTCCAGCCAGCTGGCGGAAAAGTTCATGCGCGAGATGTCGAGGCTCAGGCCGGTGGAGGGAACCGTGACCAGGTATTCGAGATATCGCTTGTACAAGGGCATGGCGCTCAACTCCAGCATAACGGTTCGCTGCCGGCCGGGCTCGCGCATAATGGGAGGGTATGAAGTGGATCTGCTGTGCCTTCCTTTGCTGCTCTTTGGCGGCGGCCGACAGGTGGACCGTGGATGACGTCCTGTTGCAGGAGCAAATCGGCTCGCTGGAGCTCTCCCGCGACGGCCGCATGGCGGTGTTCGTGAAGTCGAGGATCGACAAGGACAAGGGAGAGTCCGTCTCCCACCTCTGGCTGAAACGCTTCGACGAGACGGAAGCTGTCCAGCTCACACGGGGGCAGGACAGCGCCAGCAACCCGAAATTCTCGCCTTCCGGAAAGCTCATCGCGTTCCTCACCAGCCGCCGCAAACCCGGCAAACAGACCTCCGGGCCGGGCGCCCGGGACGACGAGGCCCCGAAACAGCAGGTCTGGCTCATGCACACCTCCGGAGGCGAGCCCTGGCAGCTGACCGAATTCGAGCGCGGCGTGAGAGCCTTTGACTGGATCTCCGACGACGCCATCGCCGTCGCCGCGCCGGAAGACCCGTCGCTCTACGATCAGAAGATCAAGGAAGCCAAGGACACCTCGCTCGTCGTCGACGACGAGGAACACGAGCCGCCGGTGCGGCTGTTCCGCGTGGAGGTGAAGGGCGGCAAAGCCACCCGCATTACGATGAACCGCGACCGGATCACCAGCGTCGATGTCTCTCCGGACGGCCAGTGGGCGCTGACCATTCACAACCGCAGCCTTGCCGAAATCTACAACCAGAAGATCAAGCCCGCCACGTTCCTGCACCACCTGCCCACAAACCAGAGCGTCGAGCTGTTCGCTGGACAGAAACTGTACCCGCGGTCCTTCCACTGGAAGCCGGATTCGAAATCGTTCTATTTCACGGCCCCGTATACGACCCACCCGTATCTTTACAACGCGAGCATCACGAAGCTGTATCACTTCCCGCTGAGCCTCGCCCAGCCCCTCGCGGCGGCCGCAAAGGCCAAACCCGTGGAGGTGCCGCTCGATTGGGACAACGCGCTGGCAGCTTCGCCCGCGGTGACGCCGGACGGCTTCGTGGCGCTGCTGGCCAACGGCGCGCGAAACCGCGCGGCGCGGTACTTCGAGGCGGGCAACACATGGAAGCGGGAGTGGGTGGAGGCCGCCGACGTGCACCAGGTGTTCGTCACCTCCCTGGGCGACCGCGTCGTCTACGTGCGCTCGAACGCCTCCACGCCGCCGGTCTACATGGCGGCGCGGCTCGCCGGCAACCGGTTCGAGGACCCGAAGCCGTTCCTCGAGGCCAACGAGAATTTCCGGAAGAAGACAATCGCCAGGACCGAGGTGATCCGCTGGAAGGGAGCGCTGGACGAGGAGATCGAGGGGATTCTTTATTACCCGCACAATTACGAGGCCGGCAGGAAGTATCCGCTGGTGGTCATGATCCACGGCGGGCCCCATGGCCACGACCCCGACGCCTTCCGCGAAAGCTGGGCCTACCCGCACCAGCTGTACGCGCAAAGAGGCGCCTTCATTCTGAAGCCGAATTACCACGGCTCCTCCAATTACGGCCTGAAATTCGCCGAATCGATTTCCGGAGGAAAATACAACGATCTCGAGTGGGTCGACGTCGAAAAAGGGGTCGACCATCTCATCGCAAAGGGGCTTGTGGACCCGGACAGGCTGGGCGTGCTGGGATGGTCGAACGGATCGATCATCAGCATCGAGCTTTCCGTCCGCACCACGCGCTACAAAGCCGTCGGCGCGGGCGCGGGCGATGTGAACTGGACGAGCGACTGGGGCAACGCCGCCTTCGGAGACGCCTTCGAACAGTACTATCTCGGCAAAACGCCCATGGACGACCCCGATTTCTACGTCAGGAAATCCCCGCTGTTCAAAATGGACAAGGTGACCAGCCCGACGATTATTTTCTTCGGGACCGAAGACCGACAGGTGCCGACCGAGCAGGGCTGGCAACATTACCGCGCGCTGCAACATTACGGCAAGACGCCCGTGCGGTTCATCCTCTTCCCGGGCGAGCCGCACAGCCTGAGGAAATACGTTCATCAGAAACGGAAAGTGGAGGAGGAGCTCGCCTGGTTTGACAAGCATCTTTTCCGCACCGCGGCTGCCGAAAACCCGTCCTTGAAGCCCGGCTCGCCCCTGGCCGCGCTCGAACGGCTGAAGGCCGCCGGCGACGTGCCGGATACCGCCGACCGGGGCGCTTTGGCGGTCGGACGGTTCGAAGTCACGCGCGCGCAGTTCCGCGCGTTCGATCCCTCTTACCCTGTGCCGCTAGGAACGGAGTTGCTCCCGGCTACCGGCGTCAGCTTCGAGCGCGCGCAGCAATATTGCGAGTGGCTTTCGAAAAAGACCGGCCGCAAGTATCGACTCGGGACGGAAGAGGAACTGGGCGGCCTGTTGACCCGCAGCCGCGAGGAAAACACGCTGGACTTCTGGGCCGGATATGCGGTCAACGCCGATGACGCCGCGCGTCTGGAGGAGCTGGTGCAACAGGCCGGGCCGGGCGCGCTGCTGAAGCCGGCGGGATCTTTCTCCGGCACAGGCGAGGACCCGCTTTACGACCTCGGAGGCAATGCGGCCGAATGGGTCGTGGGCAAGGACGGCAAGCCGAAGGTCATGGGGGGCAGCGCCGACCAGCCCGCCGACGCCAAGGCCCCGGTCACCAGCCGGCCCGATTACATCGGCTTCCGCGTGGTGCTCGAGAAGCAGGCGGCCCGATAGTAGCACGGGTCACAGAATCGTGCTACCGTGGTGGCATGCGGGTTCTCGTTGCGGTAATTGCGATCCTGTTTTCTTTTTCCCTCGATGCTGCACCGGGCGACGGCCCGGCCGTGGTCGTGGTTGATCCCTCCGGCGCAGTCATTCCGAACGCGGTTGTGGAACGCACGGGGCCGCTGGTGAGGGTCTCGGCGCCGGGCTTTGTGGAAAAGACCCTGGCGGCGGCGGAAAGCCGGGGGGAGATTCGCGTGGTGCTGGAGCCGGCGCCGCTGCGCACGACGGTCGACGTAGTGGTCCGGGCCGCCGGCGCGGACACGGTGCAGAGCATCGCCTCCTCGGCGCCGGAAATTGAAAGCACCGGAGCGCGCACGGTGCTGGACGCGGTCGACCGGATTGCGCCTTCGGCGTTTGTCACAAGGCGCGGCGTCATGGGGTACGGGATCGCAACCAACGGCACGGGCGCGGTGAGCGTGCGGGGCATTGGCGGTTCTCCCAACACCGGCGTGCTCGTCGTGATCGACGGGCGGCCGGACTTCCAGGCCCTGATGGGACATCCGTTGCCTGACCTTTACACGCTTTCCGACGCGGCCAGCATCCGCGTCACGCTGGGGCCCGCTTCCGTGCTGTACGGCTCGAACGCGATGGGCGGCGCAGTGGAAATCATCCCGTCGCGCCCCGAGGCGGGATTCCGGACGCGCCTGACTTCGTCGCTCGGGCCGTGGTGGACCACGCAGCACCGGGTAAATCACGCGGCGAAGTTTTCGCGCGCGTTCTATTCGCTGAATGCGGGATATTCCGGGACATCCGGCGAAAGGCCGTCGTCGGATTTCCGCAATCCCGACGGCACGTTCACTTTCGGCGGGGACCTTTCGGATCACTGGAAAGCCTCGCTGGAAAGCCGCTACGGGTTTTTTCATGTCGAAGACCCGGGCCCGGTGTTCGCCCCGCTGCAAGGCAGCTATGCGCGCGTCGGGCGGGGCGGCTACAGCCTGAATCTCAACAACGCTTACGGCCGCACCTACGGCTATCTTCGCCAGTACGGGGCCTGGGGCCGGCATTTCATCACGGACGGCTTCCGGTCCACGGATTCGACGAAGGGCGTGAGGGCGGTGCAGACGCTGTTGCTGCGGCCCCGGCTGGCGCTGGATTTCGGCGGGGATTTCAACCACTACGGGGGCGCGGCGAGGAACGTGCGGAACCGCCTGGACTACGGCGAGCACGCGCTCGATGAAGGCGCCGGTTTTACGCGGGCCGAGTGGCAGGCGTCGCCTCGCCTGACCCTGAACGGCGGCTACCGCTATCACCGCCATAGCCTGTATGGCGGGATTTCCGTGCCGGAAGCGGGCGCCACGGTCCATGTCAGCCAGACCCTTTCCTGGTCGGCGGGAGTGAGCCGCGGTTTCCGCAATCCAACAATCCGCGAACTGTACCTCTTCCCTGCCCCGAATCCCGGACTGAAACCGGAGCGGTTGTGGCACTGGCATTCCACGCTGCACGCCCGGCCGCACCGCTCGCTGACGGCCTGGGCCACCGGCTACTACTCTTCTCTCAGCGACCAGATCGTCACGCTCGGCCGCTTCCCCAACCTGCGCCTGGAAAACACCGGCCGCGCCATCCTGCGCGGGGTGGACCTGAACGCGCAGTGGCATCCGGCAAACAGGTGGCGCCTCAGCGCGGGCGCGGCAATCCTGCGCTCCGGCCAGATTGCGCCGCTGATCCCGAAAAACAAATTCAACGGGGCTTTGCAATACGAGCATCGCCGGTTTTCGGCGAGCCTTTCCTCGATGATCGTGGGCAAACGCTATGCGAACGCCGCGCGCACGGCAACGATGGGCGGTTATCCGCTGCTGACGTTGCAGGCCTCCTGGCGGGCGAGCCGCGCGGTGACGGTGTTCCTGCTGGCCGACAATCTGCTGAACCACCGTTATGAGATCCTGCCCGGATATGTCATGCCGGGCGCCAACGCTGCCGGCGGATTCACGCTTCAGTTCTGATCCGATATGCACCGCTTCACGCCTGCCGTTCTCCGTTCCATGGTGATCAGCGCCGCCATGGGGGCGCTGGCTCTGGCCTTGCCGGTGGCATTTCACGCCGTCGGGCTGGGCTCGCGGTTCCTTCCCATGCTGTTGCCTCTGCTTGTCAACGGCTACCTGAGCCGGTGGGGATGGGCGGCAGCGACCGCCGCGTTGATCCCGTGGGTATCGGCGCTGGCCACGGGGATGCCGCCGCTATACCCGCCCGTGGCCGCAATCATGAGCGCGGAAGGTGTCGCGTTGGCCACCGCTGCCGCAGCCACGCGCAAACTCCCGCTGATGGCATCGGTGGCCATCGCGGTCGCCTGCGGCCGCGCCGCCGCCCTCGGCGGCGCCTGGCTGGCGGCCAAATGGCTGGGGCTGCCGCCCGGTTTCGCCTCGCTGGCGATGCTGGCGCAGGGGCTGCCCGGCGTTGTGCTTCAATTGGTGGTGACGCCGCTGGCCGTCGCGGCGCTGCGGCGGCGCGGCGGAGTGCTCCTCGATGAAACGCGCATGGTTTGACCAGCTCGCGCCGCAGTGGGACGCCTTGCCGGGGCAGCCGGAGACGGCGGAGCGGGCGGAAACATTTCTCCGGAAAGTTGTCGGAACGGGCTGCGAAAGGATTGCCGACGCCGGAGCCGGCACAGGCGTGCTGGTTCCCGCCCTGCTCCGGCTGCCGCATCCGCCGCGGTTGATTGCGGAGCTGGACTTCTCGCTCGCAATGCTTCAGGTGAACCGCCGGAAGCACGCTGCATACGGCGGGGTTGTCTACGTCTGCGCCGATCTCTGCGCGCCGGCGCTGCGGGAAGGGATTTTCGACGCCGTGCTCTGCTTCAGCGCGTTCCCTCACGTCGAGGACAAGGCGGCTGCATTGCGGGCGATGCTCGCCTTGCTGCGGCCCGGCGGGCGGCTTGGCGTCGGGCACCTGATGTCGAGCGAAGCCCTGAACGCAATGCACGCCTCGATCGGGGGAGCGGTGGCCGACGACCGCCTGCCCCCCGCGCAGCAACTGGCCGCGCTGTGCGAGAGCCTCGGGGCGCGCGTGCCGCTTGCCGAAGAAACCGGGGCTGAATATACCGTTGTCGCGGAGAAAGCGCATTGAGGCTGCCTGCGGCATGGGCCGGCATCGTGGTTTTCGGCGCGGTTCTCGCGGCCGTGGAAATCCTGGTCTTGCGGCGGGCGCCGTTCATCGCCCTGCGAATGCTCGCCGTGGCTGCGGCAGGCCTCCTGTTGTTCCGTCTTGCGCCTTTGGCCCGGCTGGCCGAATGGGGCCTCGCCCGCCCGCCGGCGCGCAAGACTGTTTTGTATTTTCTTTTTCTCGCGCATTTTTCGCGGATATTCCTTGAGGAAATCCTCTCCCTGTATCATGCGTGGAAGCTGGCGGCGCCGAACCGGTGGAACCGCTCCTGGGGCCGGTCTCTCGCGTGCGCCACGGCGAGCCTTTTTCCCCGCACATTACGCCGTGCGGAACGCTTCTACGCCGCTCTGCTGCTGAAGGGCATGGCTCAATGAACGGCGCCGTCCGCGTCGAAAACCTCGAGTTCGCCTACGGCCCCCGCAAGGTCTTGCAAGGCGTCTCCTTCGCCATTTCGCAAGGCGAAAGCGTCGGCCTTGCGGGCCCGAACGGCGCCGGAAAGAGCACCTTGCTCTGGTGCCTGATGGGCTTGCTGAAGCCGGCTGCCGGGCGAGTGGAGATTCGCGGGCGTCCGGGCGCGGTGTTTCAGAACCCCGAGGACCAGCTGTTCATGCCATCCATCCTGCTGGACGTGATGCTCCCGCTCGAGAACCGCGGACTGCCGCGGGCGGAAGCGCGCGAGCGCGCGCTGGCGGCGCTGGCTGCGGCGGGCCTGGAAAAAGCTGCGGAAAGGCCCGCGCACGAATTGAGCCTGGGCGAACAGAAGCGCGCGGCGCTGGCCGCGGCATTGGCGCTCCAGCCGGACGTGCTGCTGCTGGACGAGCCGACCAGCGAGCTCGACCCGCGTTCCTGCCGTATGCTGTCCGCGCATCTCAACCGGCTGGCCTGCGCCAGGCTGATTTCCAGCCACCATCTGGAGTTCCTCGCCGGGACCACGGCGCGCCTCCTGATTCTCGACGAAGGCCGGCTGGTTGCCGCCGGCCCGACGCGGGATCTGCTTTCCGATGAAGATCTGCTTCTGCGGCACGGGCTGAAATGAACCGCGCCGCCTTGCAACAATGGGACAAGCCCCATGGGCATTGCAAGCGACTTTGTCTTCATCGTCCTGGCCGGGCTGGCCGGCGCGGTGGCGGCGCGCCTGCTGCGCCTGCCGCTGCTGGTCGGCTACATCGCCGCCGGGGTGCTGGTGGGCCCCAACACGGCCGGGCCGCAGGTCTCTTCGATCCGCGACATCGAGCTGCTGGCAGAAATCGGCGTGGCGCTGCTGCTGTTCAGCCTCGGGCTGGAAATCTCCATCCGCGACATGCTCGCCGTGCGCCGCATCGCCCTCATCGGCGGCCCGGTCCAGATCCTCGGTTGCGGCGCCGTGGCGTGGCTGGCCGGGCAGCGGCTGCTCGGCATGAGCGCGCAGGACGCCGTCTGGTTCGGCGCAATGGTGGCGATGTCGAGCACGACGGTCATCGTCAAGATGATCGATGAGCGCGGCGTCTCCCGAACCTTGGCCAGCCGGGTCATGGTCGGGCTGGCGGTCATGCAGGACCTGGCCGTCATTCCCCTGCTGATCCTGTTGCCGCAGGCGGGCCAATGGCAGGGAGCGCTCGAACGGGTGGCTCGCTCGCTGGGCGTGGCCGCCCTGTTTTTGGCCGCGGTGGTGCTGCTCGGCACGCGCCTGTTCCCGTGGCTGTTGAAGCACATCCTGCGGTGGGGATCGCGGGAAATGTTCCTGGTGGCGGTGGTCGCCATCAGCGTGGGAGTGGGCTTCGCCCTCCATCAGGTCGGGCTCAGCTTCGCACTCGGCGCCTTTGTGGCCGGCCTGATGCTCAGCGAAAGCGAATTCAGCCACCAGGCCTTGAGCGAGCTGGCGCCGCTGAGAGACGTTTTCGGGCTGTTGTTCTTCGTCTCGGTCGGAATGCTGTTTGAGCCGCAATATCTGCTGAGCCACCCGTGGAAAATTCTCGGCGGCGTGCTGTTTCTGTTCGGATTCAAGTCTGTCTTCATCGGCCTTCTGGCCCGGGCGTTCGGCTACATTTACATGGCGCCGTGGATCATCGGCCTGGGTCTGGCAAGCATCGGCGAGTTCTCGTTTGTGCTGGCTCGGACGGGCATTCGCGGGGGGTTCATCACAAAGGACACCTACGACTACGCCCTCACCTGCACCATCCTGTCGATCGCCGCAGCCCCCTCCGTGGCCGGCCTGGCGCTGCCTCTCGGCCGCTGGTGGCGCCGCAGGTTCCCTTCCCCGCCCGCCGGGCGCCCCATCGAGGCGCCCCGCGAGCTGCTCCGGGATCACATCCTCGTCGCCGGATACGGCCGCACCGGCCGCGCCGTGGCAGGAGTGCTTCGCGCAGCCGGGCTGCCGGTGGTGGTGATCGAGCTGAACCATGCCATCTTCAACGACCTGCGCTCCGGCGGCGTGCCAAGCCTCTGGGGCGACGTCACCAGCGAGGAGATCCTGCGCGCCGCAGGCCTGAAGCACTCGAGAATGCTGATCCTGACCGTCCCCGACGGCGACACCGTGCGTCTTGCCACCGAACGCGCCCGGCGGCTGGCGCCTCACGTGCCGGTCATTGCCCGCGCCGAGCGCGTCCCGCTGATCCGGGAGCTGCGGCGGCTCGGGGCCGCCTCGGCAGTATTGCCGGAGTTCGAGGGAGGCATGGAGATGGCCCGGCAGGCGATGCTGCGCAGCGGCATCGACCCGCTGAAAGCCGAGGAGATTATTCTCGCCGAGAAGGAGAAATACCTTGGGGAAAATCTCTGATATCGGGGAAAGTTTCCCGGAGCCGCGAATCCCCGCTGCGGGGGAAGCAGAGCCATCCGGCCCCGCGCGCCGGCAGCAGCGCCGGACGGCTCATTCTTCCGCTTCCTCTTCCGGGGTCTCTCCGAAGCCGGCCGTTCGCCGCAGGCTCTCCATCTTGTCCTGCTTCGACGGCAGCAGGATCTTTCGGTAATCGCCCCAGTTGGAGGCGACCAGGTAAATGGCGAACAGGAGCGAGCCGGCCGCCAGAACCGTGACCGCCACGATCGAGCCGTAGTGCACCGCGGCCGCGCGCTCGCCCGAGAAAAAAAGCGCCTCGAATTCACGGCCGAAATTCATGCCGAAATAACCGGTAATCATCGCTCCGCCGCCCAGAATCATGCTGAGCATGGCCAGCCGGTTGATCGATTCGGTGTTGCGCTGCTGGTAAATGCGCTCCAGCGTGTTGTTGAGTTTTTCAATCTCCTGTTCGAGCTCCGCCTTCATCTCCGGCACCCGGAACTCCTCGCACTGCATCCGGAAATGCTCGATTTCCTCGTCCTTGTTGGCGAGTTCGCGGAAATACCAGTAGTTGGAAAACAGCTGCACTTCGGCCATCAGGCGGGTGACGAGCCGCGTGTCCTCCTCGGTGATGTCGTACGAGCCGAACTTGCGGCTGAGAAGGCGCGAGACCAGAGCGGTGCGCTCGCTGAAATCCAGCAGCGTGGCGCGGTAAAACAGCGCCACGATCACCTGGAGATAGTAGCGCGACATGAACATGCGGTGCACGAGGAAGCCTTCGCGCAGCAGGTGCTCGTCGCAGTCGAAGCGCCCCATCACCAGCGTGACGTTGGAGTAGCTGGTGAAGCCGTAAAGCGTCCCCTGATGCGCCCAGCGGCGGTAGACCTGGCGCCGCATCGCCTCGCGCGTGAATTCGCTGTCATAGCGGTAGCCCTCTCCCCAGCGGTCGACATACAGGAAGCGGGACATGAGGATTTCATATTCCTCGCTCTGCTCGAAGTCCGGCTCGACGCTCGCGGGATCGATCGACATGTAGGAATAGACCGTCATGCGCTCGTCGAGCAGCGGTTCATACTCCTGCGTGGCGTAGTTCAGGAAGTAGAGCAGCTCGGTGACGATGCGGCTGAGCGGCGGCAGATAGCCGCGCATGGCGCAGCGCGTGAACCGCTCTTCGGCCAGAACCACCGGCTCCCCGCCCCCTTCCAGGCGGAGTTCGAAGTGGTTCGGCACGCGCCCCTCGCGGATCTGCCGCCCGCTGGAGGGGTAAACCTTGCGCATCATTTCGTTGATCCACAGCGCCTGCGAGACGGGAATGTCGTTGGCTTCGACGCCCAGCGTGAGAATGCCGACCCCGTTGGCGAACATGAAAAGCCTCAGGTCGGTCACGCAGACCGGGGCGCTGCGGCCGCGCGCATCGGCGGCGTAATAGATGAGCTTGCGGCCCGTCTCGCCCAGGTGCGCCAGAGGGATGGTGTAGACGCGCAGCATGTTCTCCGGCGGGCCCTCGCCGCCCCCGATGCCCTCGCCGACGTCGAAAAAGACGCGCCGCACGAAGGGATGGAAGAAAACCATGTCCTGGTAGGCGAACGAGTCCATGTCGAAGCGGCGGAAAGGATCCCGCTGCCACCGGCCGAGCTTGCCCGGGATCGGAGAGCCGGCCCCCATGGCGTGGTCGTTGATCCATTCGTCGAGTCCGGCCGTCCAGAGCGTCTGCCTGGACCAGACACGCTGGTGGTCCTGCATCACGGCTTCCTTGTCCACCGCGAACGGGAACAGAAAATACGTGTGCAGGTGCTGCGCGCGCGGCTCCATCGTGCCGTATTGTACCCCGCGGCCCGCGCGCGCCGTGCGATGATGGCTGGAAACGGCCATGAAATTCGCAGTCGTCACCGGCGCCTCCAGCGGGCTCGGCGAGACGTTCGCCCGCAAGCTCGCCGCGCGCAATTACAGCCTGCTGCTTGCCGCCCGCCGCGTGCAGCGCCTGGAAGCGCTCAAGAGCGAACTGGAACGCACGCACAGGATCGAGGTGGAATGTTTTCCCTGCGACCTGTCCAGACCCGCTGAAACCGAAGGCCTCGCGGCCCGCATCGAGGCCGGCGCCACGCCGGATCTGCTGGTCAACAACGCCGGCTTCGGAACGCTCGGCTTCTTCCACGAAACCGACTACAGCCGGCAGGTGGAGATGGTCAACCTTCACGTGCTGGCGACCATGCGCCTCACCCGCGCCGTGCTGCCCGGCATGATCCGGCGCGGCAGCGGCGCCATCATCAACGTCAGCTCGGTGGCGGGCTTCTGGCGCAGCGGCGGCAACGTCAGCTACTGCGCCACCAAGGGCTGGATGAACGATTTCACCGAAGGATTGCGGATCGAGCTGGACCTGCTCGGCTCGCCCGTCGTCGTGCAGGCGCTCTGCCCCGGCTTCACCTACACCGAGTTCCACGACGTGCTCGGCGTGGATCGCAACAAGGTCCCGCGATGGCTCTGGATGGATGCCGGCACGGTGGTCGAAGCCAGCCTCCGCGGGCTGGAAAGCGGAAAACTGTTTGTGATCCCCGGCTGGCAATACCGGATCGGCGCGGCGCTGGGCGAGCTGCTGCCGTTCGGCTGGCGCGTGTTTCTCGAGCGCAAAAGCCCCCACAAGCGCCGCTGATCCGCTTGCCGGCGCCGGGGCGGGCGCCCGCGCCTGCCCCGGCCGCGCAGGGGCCTAGTGCTGCGCCAGCTGGCGCAGAACATAAGGAAGAATGCCGCCGGAACGGAAGTATTCCTGCTCGCGCGGCGTGTCGATGCGCACCTTGACGCGGAATGCCTTCTCCGCGCCCTGGCCGTCCACAGCCCGCACGGTCGCCACGGGACCGAGAACATTTTCGATCGAGTACGTTTCAAAGCCCGTGAGCCCGAGCGACTGGCGCGTCTGGCCGTCCATGAACTCCAGCGGCAGCACGCCCATGCCGACCAGGTTCGAGCGGTGAATGCGCTCGAACGACTCGGCGATCACCGCCTTGACGCCGAGCAGCGCCACGCCCTTGGCCGCCCAGTCGCGCGAGGAGCCCGAGCCGTACTCCTTGCCGGCGATGATCAACAGCGGCACGCCCTGCTTGCGGTACTCGACGCTGGCATCGTAGATGAACATCGGCTCGCCGCCGGGAGTCATCGTGGTGTAGCCGCCTTCGACGCCCGGCACAAGCTCGTTGCGCAGCCGGATGTTGGCCAGCGTGCCGCGCACCATCACGTCGTCGTTGCCGCGGCGCGAGCCGTAGCTGTTGAAGTCCTTCGGCTGGACGCCGCGCGCGATGAGGTACTGCCCGGCCGGGCTGTTGACCGGGATGCTGCCTGCGGGCGAGATGTGATCCGTGGTGATCGAGTCGCCCAGCATGGCCAGCACCCGGGCGCCGCGGATGTCTTCCACCGGCGCTGCCGGGTCGCGCATCTGCTCGAAGTACGGCGGGTGCTTGATGTAGGTGGACGCCGGATCCCAGCGGAACGTGTCGCCTTCGGGCGTCTGGATGCCCTGCCACATCGCGTCGCCCTCGAATACCTTGCCGTATTCATGGGCGAACATCTCCGGCTTGACGAAACGGTTGACCGCGTCGAGCACCTCCTCGCTGGTCGGCCAGACGTCGCGCAGATAAACAGGCCGGCCGTCCTTGCCTTCCCCGAGCGGCTCGTTGACAAGATCGATGTCGATGCGCCCGGCCAAAGCATAAGCCACCACCAGCGGCGGCGAAGCCAGATAGTTGGCTCGCACCTGCGGATTCACGCGGCCTTCGAAGTTCCGGTTGCCGCTGAGCACGCTGGCGACCACCAGCTGGTTCTCCGCCACCGCTTTGGAAACCTCTTCGGGAAGCGGGCCGGAATTGCCGATGCAGGTGGTGCATCCATAGCCGACGAGGTGGAAGCGAAGCTGCTCGAGGTATTGCAGCAGGCCCGATTCGCGCAGGTAATCGGTGACGACCTTCGAGCCGGGCGCCAGCGACGTCTTCACCCACGGCTTCACCGTCAGGCCCTTTTCCACGGCCTTCTTCGCGAGGATGCCGGCGCCCAGCATCACCGACGGGTTCGACGTGTTGGTGCAGGAAGTGATGGCCGCGATGACGACGGCGCCGTCGCCCGCCACGGGAGTCTCGCGCTTCGGCCGCGACAACGTCGAGAGGAAGCTCGCCTTGACTTCAGACAACGACAGCCGGTCCTGCGGCCGTTTCGGTCCGGCCATGGATGGCTCCACCGAGGCGAGATCCAGCTCCAGCGTGTCGCTGAACTCCGGCTCCGGCGAATCCTTCGTCAGGAACAAGCCCTGCTCGGAGTAGTAAGCCTCGACAAGTTCGATCAGCTCTTTCGGCCGGTTGGTCATGCGCAGGTAGGCCAGCGTCTGGGCATCCACAGGGAAGACGCCGATGGTGGCCCCGTATTCCGGCGCCATGTTGGCGATGGTGGCGCGGTCCGCCAGCGGCAGCTCGAAAACGCCCGGGCCGTAAAACTCCACGAATTTTCCGACGACGCCTTTTTTCCGCAGCATCTGCGACACCGTGAGGACGAGGTCGGTGGCGGTGACGCCCTCGCGCAGCCGTCCGTGCAGGCGGAAACCGACCACCTGCGGCAACAGCATGGAAATCGGCTGGCCGAGCATGCATGCCTCGGCCTCGATGCCGCCAACTCCCCAGCCGACGACGCCCAGGCCGTTGATCATCGTCGTGTGAGAGTCCGTGCCCACCACCGTGTCGGGGAACGCCATCCCGCCGCGCTCCACCACCACCGTGGCGAGGTACTCCAGATTCACCTGGTGCACGATGCCCGTGCCCGGCGGCACCGCCCGGAAATTGGCAAACGCCTTCTGCGCCCAGCGCAGCAGCGCGTAGCGTTCGCGGTTGCGCTGGTATTCAAGCAGCACGTTCTGCTCGAAGGCCTTCGGCGAACCGAACTCATCCACCTGCACCGAGTGGTCGATCACCAGGTCCACCGGGATGAGCGGATTGGCCTTCTTCGGATCCTTGCCCATCTTTTGCAGGGCGTCCCGCATGGCGGCCAGGTCCACCACGCACGGCACGCCGGTGAAGTCCTGCAAAATGACGCGCGCGGGCATGAACTGGATCTCCTGCGCTTCGCCACGGGGATCCCAGCGCGCGACATATTCGATGTCGCTGCGGCGCACCACCTCGCCGTCCTCGCAGCGGAGAAGGTTCTCGAGCAGGATCCGGATCGAATACGGGATCCTGCCCAGCCGGAACCCGGCCTGTTCGAGCGCGCCCAGTCTGAAGATCTGATATTCGCGTCCGCCCACTCGCAGGGCGGCGGCGGCATTGAAGGAATTCCTGCTTTTCATGGCGTTCTGCTCCATTGTAGCGGGCGGGCCGCGCGGGCAGAACGCGCCCCGCTACCAGGTGCGCTGCTTGAGGATTTCCTGGATCTGTTCCTTCGGCACCGGCAGCTTGTCGATGTGGTCGCGCAGCCACTGCGTGAAATCCTTCTCGATCTCTTCGGTCCAGCGCGCGTCGATCTGCCCGGGCGTGTATTTGCCTTCGCGCAGGCGCTGGTGGCCGAACATGTCTCGCAGGCGGACGATCTCGCTGGTCACCACCACCTTCTCGGCCAGGTGCGGCGGGATGAAGATGACCCCGCCGTCACGCCCTAGCACGACGTCGCCGGGCATGACCGTGGCGCGCCCGATCCGCACCGGGGCGTTGATCGAGATCAGCGTCGAATTCAGCCGGGGCCCTGACGAGCTGTAGTGATGCGACGGGTGGTAAAAACGGACGAAGGAAACGAAGTTTTCCATTTCCTTCAGGCCTTTGATGTCACGCACGGCGCCGTCGTAAACGATTCCGTTGCCGGATTTCGCGTAAATCGCGTTGCCGACATTGTCCCCGATCGACGGCCCGTCGATCTTCAGCCCGAAATGGTCGCAAACATAAACGTCGCCGGGCTGGAGCATATCCACCGCCCACGCATTCGGCGCCCCGATGCGGCCGTCGCGTTTCCCTTCGGCTTCAATCACCTTGTGAATATCCGGCCGTCCCGGCACCCAGGCGGCCGTGAGCGCGCGCCCCACCAGCACCTTGCCCGGATGGATCTCCAGCCAGCCGTCTTCGTACTGGAAGTTGTACCCTTCGTTTCTCAGCACCGCCCAGGCTTCCTCGAGCGTGACGTCCCGCATCCGCTTCAGGATTCCATCAGGCACCCTGGGACGTCCGTCCGGAAACCGCTCGCCCTTCCACTCGGGCGTGTAGCGGATCAGATGTTCTCTGGAAAACACCCCGGGCTGGGCCAGCGCCGCGCAGGCAATCGTGCACAAGGCAATCAGACGGGCAGTCTTCATGGCGAAACTCCGGATGTAGATTACTATACACGCTTGCCCGCCGCAGGGCGCTCTTCAGAAGCTCAGCACCAAGTGCCAGATGAAGGTGTAAGCAAAAGAGTCCAGGTCGTCCCAGATCCGGCGGCACAGCTCCGCGTCGCCGCGAATCTCCGGCAGCTCGAGCAGCTTCTCCTCCCACCGGAAACAGCGCGGCGGCGGCCCGAAATCCGGGGCCGGGCGCCGTTCCGCCGGCGGCGGAGGCGGCGGGTCCGAAGAGGGCGAGGGTGAATAGACGCCGTATTCGCGGGTAAATTCCGTCATGGCGCGCACATTTTCCACGCGGGCGTCATTCTGGATAATGGCGGAGGCATCCATGATATAACCTCCGTTCTCGCCGCATATATCAATCAGCTCCTTGCATTTGGCCCGCACCTGATCGGGTGTTCCGAAGGCCAGAAGGGCATTGGGCACGCCGCCGCTGAGACAGAATTTCTTCCCGAGCTTTTCCGCGCACAGCTTCGGGTCGCTGCGGTCAATGTGATAAATGATGCTGCCTTCGGGCAGCGTGGCGAACGTGTCCAGATGGGCGTCCCATTTTCCTTCGGCATAGAACAGCACCTGGTTGCCGCGCGCCCACACAGCCTCCACCAGCGGCCGGAACGTGGGCCAGAAGATCTTCTCGAAGTGCTCGCGGGAGATGAACGGGACACAGCTGCGATGCAGCCACACAGGGATGGGAAGGCGCCGTTCCGGGTCCAGCCCGGAGAGCGCCACATGGGCCAGGTGCGGCATCAGCGCGCGGCAGGCCGCTTCCACTTTGTCCGGGATTTCCTTGAGATCGAAGGCAAGCCCCAGGTAGCCGCGGAACTTGTCGGCGAGCACGTCGAGCGGCGCCTTGAGCATCCCGCTGATGGCCGAAACCGTGCCGGTTTCCTACTTCATGCGGCGGATTTAAGGGCCGAATGCGGCAAAGTAATCGGCCATCGCCCAGGCGGTTTTCACGAGGGCGAGGTCGCGGCGCATCGGTGCTCTTTCATATTCCGCGGAAATCCGCGGAAGCCATTTTGCCCACAGGAAGGCGACGGGGGCTTCGATGAATTCGTCGTATTCCTCGCGCTTCATCCATGCATTTTGCGGGTCGGGCTCCCGGTATTGGAAGCCGGTGTGCTCGTCGACGTCGATGCCCGGGATGGCGTAATAGCGAAGCCCGGCCGCCTGCGCGAGCCCGGTCCACACGTAAACCATGTTGGGCACGGCGGCGTCCCAGTCGTAGTCGCGGCAGCAGCGGATGACGGCTTCAAACGCCAGGCGGTAGTCGTGCGTCACCTGCTGCGCCGTCATGCCGCAGTGGGCGGCGGTGAACTCGGCGGCGAAGGGGCGGATCGGGACGCGGTCGGGCTTGCCGTTCCGCATCGCGGTGACATAGCGGTGCAACCGCTGCGCGTAGACTTCCTGGAGATCGGCGGTCATGGCACAAGACACCGCACCCAAAATACCAGAGGAAAAGGACGATTGCATCCGAATCCTGGCCGCGCGGCCGGCAAGGCCCGGAAGTTCGTGTCGGTGCGATGCGGCTTGCCAAGCGCCTGCGGCGGACGACGGGCGCCCGGAATAGCGGCCAGCCGGGGATCGCTGCGCGCCTGCGATGCGCGCAGGACAGGGCCGTGCGTTTCTGTGGCGCTTTCGCTTTGTGGAAAGCATTTCGCTCCCGGACGCCGGCCTTCAGCACGGCTTGGCCAGGAGCTGCCGGCCCGATCAGCCGAGGCACGGAGCATAGCGAGGCCTGACGAGCTTCCGCCCCCCCGCGTCTTTTCATTCGGGGCGATACTCTTTCGGCAACGGGGCGCTTGCCACCGGGCGCGCCTCCAGCTCGCGCGCGTGTGCGCATTGCCCGCGGAATTTGACGCCCGGGCACGAGCAGGTAACGTCGCCTGCCTCGCCGCATTCCAGCAGATAGCTCCGGCCCGGCTTCGAGCGGCTCGCCAGGCGCCACCGCCGCCAGCGCCGGCCGGAGAGCGCCTGCGCCGGGGATCCCGCCCGTTGATCTCGAGCCGCGGCGGCGCGGGCCGAAAATCACCTGTGAGTGCGGCAAGTGCTTGAAGTGCCGGACGCGCGAGGCGATGCGCGCGCTGAGGTCGGCCAGTAAGGCGGCTGTGGAGGCGCAGGCGCTGTGAGCGAGGTTCCGGTTTACTCGCCCGCCGGCCGCTTGCTGTCCTGGGCGCCCTTGGGGTGGTGCGAGAGGCACGCGCCGCACCTGCGGCTGGTGCGCACCCGCCGGGGCGTACTCAAGCGCGCCATGCTTCGCAGTGATGATGGCGGGCTGGTGGAGTGGCTCGAGGCTAGCGGGCGGCGATCCAGCTACGGGCACGGGTACCAGCGGCACCTGCCTTGCGGGCGGGTTGTCTGGGCACTGAAGGGAGTGCGCGGAAGCAGCCGGTGGGGCGCGAGTGGCTCACCCGGTGAGCCTGTGGCGGCTGCTGCGCCGCAACAAATTCCACCTGAAATGTTCAAGGGAGACTGCTTCGCGGGAAAAGTCTCCCTTGGGCGTCAAAGTCTCCCTCGGTGTCTCCCTCGGCTTTTCTTGGGTGTCTGTAACTGACTGAAAAGATTGGCAGGACCGGCAGGACTCGAACCTGCGACCCTCTGCTTAGAAGGCAGATGCTCTATCCAGCTGAGCTACGGTCCCGCGAACGCGTTCTGCTTTCATCATAAATCGGGCGCAACCGCTCGCGCGGCGGATCCCGCGAAGAGCTGCCGGGAACGAGATCTGTCGGTCAGCGGGCCTGGTCCCGGCAGCGTGCCGGCAGCGCAGCGGCGTCGCCCGGAAGCGGTGCAGGATCTTCCACAGCGCCGGGCTTGCGCGCTGAAGGGCGGCGCGCGCCGCAGGCAGGGTGCCGGTACTGCCACCGGGGAGTCAGCTCCTCTGGCAGAGGGACCGCTTCTGCCTTCAGAGCCCCTAAAGCGGCGCCGGGCCGGGAGGGATCCCATGCGGCGGGCGCCGGAAGCACCACATTCCCGGGCGCGAGCGGCAAAGCGAGGCTGGTCGTCCATGCCCTCCCCAGGATGAGGTTGTTCCTCAGCTCCGGCTGGCGCGGCCCCCCGGGGCCGACCCTGAGGATCGTCGAAGGGCCCGGGTACAAGTCGACGATCGTGTTGTGCACCAGGCGCAGGGCCGTGCCGGGGCCGGGGGCGCGGGATTCCTGGCCCGCACTGATGATCGCCGCGTTATGCGTCGAGGCCGTCTGCACGATGATGTTGCCCGCCACAAGCGCGTCGCCGCTCTCGGGCAGGTCGATTTCGTAGCTCGCGGTGCCGTTTCCTGTGGAGAGGAAATTATAAAGAAGATTTGTCTTCGCGGCGCGGGATTTCACCAGATGGCCCTCGATTGCACTGTGAGACCAGCAAAATTGCATTGTGAATTCTGCAATTCTTCCGGCATAAATGTTGTGGGAATATCCGTCTCCGTGGCCGTTTCTGTCGAACTCGGAATACTCAACCAGCAGGCTTGAGCGGGAATCATTCCAGGTGAGAATCCCGTTTTCATTGTTGCGGAAAACGCAGTCGCGCACGGCGAGCCGCCGCCCTTCGAAGCGGATGCCCGCGCCGTTTTTGTCGGGACAGCGCGCGCCGGTGAACTCGATGTTTTCGACAACCACGTCCCCGCCCCCGATGACCCAGATGGCCTTGCCTTGCGCCGTGCGTCCGCCGGCGTCGATCCGCGGACGCCCGTTGACGCCGCGCAGGGTCAAACGCCCGGGCGAGAACGCGCACACATCGCCCGCGTAGTCTCCCGCCGCGTCAATTTCGATCACGTCGCCGGCGGCGGCCGCGCGCACCGCTTCGCATGGCGTGCGGTAGCGCTGCCCCGGCCCCACGCGGCGGGTTTCGGCACACAGGATCAGCGGCAAACAAAGCAACGCCCATCGCCAGGACATATTTCAATCCTGAGCGACCGGGAGCGTTTTGTCCAGCAAGTCCGCGCCCCGCACCAGCGCATCCGGGCCGAAGCGCGCCCGCAGCCCGTCGAGCACCGCCGCCACCCGGCGCCGCCGCTCGCGCTCTTCGGCGCGCATCGCAAACAGTTCCATCTGCGCCCCGGGCCGGTAGATGCGCCCCGCTGCCAGCGTCATCGCCCGGATGCGCACCCGCCGCGTCCAGGCGCGCTCGAGCAGCGCGGGCAGCTGCGGCAGCGCGTCGTCCTCCGTGCAGGAAGGCTCGGGCAGGTCGAGCGAATAGCGCGACTCGGCGCGGTCCGTGTAGCGCAGCTCAAGCGTCAGCCGCCGCACCTCCACCCCTGCGGCGCGCACCTGCGCCATCACCCGTTCCAGCATTCCGCGCAGCGCCGCCAGCAGCAGCGGCTCCTGCCAGACGTCTTCCGGAAATTCGATCCGCTCCGACCAGCCCTCCTCCGCACTCTTGCGCCGCACGCCCACGGGTTCGTCGGCGACGCCCTGCGCCTGCCGCAGCACCGGCAGGGCGCGGCGTCCGAGCACGGCCCCCAGCGCCTCCAGCGGCATGGCAGCCAGCTGGCCGATGGTGCGGATGCCGGCCAGATCCAGCGCTTCCAGCGCCTCCCGGCTCAGCCCGGGCAGCGCCGCTGCGGGCAGCGGCGACAGGAAGGCGCGCTCCCGCCCCGGCGGCACCACAATCCGTCCGCCCGGCTTGCCGGCGCGCGCCGCCAGCCGTGAAACCAGCTTGTTGGCGGCGATCCCCGTGGAAATCGACACGTGCAGCCACCGCCGCACCGTCGTCTGGATCCGCTCCATGGCGCTCCGCGCATCCCGCTCGTGCAAGCGTTCCGTGCCGGTCAGGTCGAGCCATGCCGCGCCCACCGCCGCTGGCTCCACCAGCGGCGTCGTTTCCTGGCACAGCCACAGGATTTCGTCGGAGAAGCGCTCGTACAGCTCGAAGTGCGCCGGCACGACGACGAGATCCGCCACCGCGCGTCGCGCGCGCCCGACCGGCCAGCCGGGGCGGATGCCCAGACGGCGCGCTTCCGCGCTTGCTGAAAGCACCACGCCGCGCCGTTCGCCGCCCACCACCACGGGGCGGCCGCGCAGGCGGCGGTCAGCTGCCTGTTCGATCGAGGCGAAGAAGCGGTCTCCGTCCCAATGGGCGATGATCCGCGGCGGCACACTTTTAGTGTAAATCATTACACTACGGGATGCATCCGGGGGAAAACAGTTCCCGCGGGAAGCGCCCCCTGGCTCGCCTCCCGCGGGATCGTTCGATGAACAGCAGCAGATCAGAAGTTGACGCGCCCGCCGATGACGATGATGCGGTTGCCCCCGGCGGAGGTAATGCGGCCGAAGTTCAGGTCGTTGATGTTCAGATTCGGGTTGCCCCACTGCGGCGAGTTGGTCGCGTTTTCGAAGATCGTGTTGAACTGCAGGTTGAACCGCTCGGTGAGGCGCACGGTCTTGATGACGTTGGCGTCGAAGCGGAACGTCATGGGGCCGTAGAGGAAGCGCTGGTTCATCGTGCCGAGCGTGCCGGGGGCGGGGTTGCTGAACAGCAGCGGCCCGTTGGCATCGCCCACGCGGATGGCGCGCAGCGTGGCGCGGTTGCGAACGCCGGCAACCGGGATGGTGTCGTTGATCGGGTCGAACGTCTGGACGAGGTTCGGGAAGTAGATGACGCCCTGGCCCGTGCGCGTCGGCTTGCCAAGGTGGCGGGGGATGTCGCCATGGCTGATCGGGGTGTTGTCGTCGAAGTTGTTGACGGTGAGCGCGCCGTTGGCGAAGACGCCGAGCGGGTCGCCCGAAAAGATGTTGAAGATGCTGCCCACCTGCCAGCCGCCGATGATGTGTTTCCACCAACGGTTGCCGCTGGCCCAGCGGCGTCCCGGGCCGAACGGCAGGTCGTAGATGACGTTGGAGCGCATCACGTGGTGGACGCTCAGGTTCAGCAGGCGCTTGTCCAGCCGGCGGTTGCGCTGCGTACGGAAGCTGTCGATCTGTTCCTGTCCGTCGCCGTCCTCGTCGCCGATGCCCTTGGCGAAGGTGTAGTTCCACTGCACGTTGAAATTGCGCATCCGCTGGAGGTACTCGATCTGAAGCGAGTGGTAGGTGGAGTTGGAAAGGTTGCCGAAGATGCGGGCGCTGGCGAATTGCGGATTGGCCATGACGAAGTTCTCCGGCAGCCCCGCGTTGCGCAACAGGCCGCCGTTGACGCCCGTCAGGTAGTTCGTGTTGCTGAGATAGGAAGCCAGCGTGCCGACGCTGCCGCTGGCGAAGTAGCCCTGCGTGGTGGTGTTGATGTCGCGCAACACCTGCGAGCCGGTGAGCGTGGTGCCGTTGACCACGCCGCGGCCAGGAACGTTAAGGCCGCGCAGCATCTGGTCGAACAGCGGCGCGTTGCCGCCATTGCGGGTGATGAGGAACGCCTCCAGAATCCCGTTCTCGAAAATGTTGTGTTCGTTGACGTCGGTGCCGCGCAGCAGGCGCGTGCCCTTGCTGGCGACGTAGGCCACGCTGATCGAGCTGTCGCGCGTGAGCGTGCGGTAGATGCCCGCGTTGTAGTTGTGGACGAACGGAGTCCGCAGCCCGGTGTCATAGGTGCGCACCGTCTGCGTGCGGTCGGTGAACGGGACGCGCTGGAGCGGGCGGCCGGAGGGCTGCAACGGCAGCGGCGCGTTGGCCAGCTCCAGCTTGTTTGCACTCAGGTAATTGACCACCTGGCGCAAGCCCGGCTGGTCGCCGCTGACGACGTCCACCAGACGCAGGGACAGCCGCTCGTAAGCGATCGAATACCCGGCGCGAAACACGGTCTTGTTCTTGCCGAACCACGGGAGATTCCAGGCAATGCCGACAGCCGGGCTGAAATTGTTCAGGTCCCTGTTGTAAAGACTCTGCCCCGGATTCGTGGTTCGCGGGCCAACCAGGATCACGTCGGTCATCGCGCCGCGGTTGGCGCCCGGCTGGAAGAGATCGCCGAAAGTCGTGCCGGAGATTCCGAAGATGCGCTGCGAGCCGTCGGCCAACGCCGCCGTTTTGCCGTTCTTGTCGTGCGGGACGCCATAGTACTCGTACCGCAGGCCCAGGTTCAGCGTCAGCGAGTTGTTCACCTTCCAGTCATCCTGAAAGAAAAGCGCGAATTCGCGCTCTCGCCATGTTCGCTGTTTGACCTCGCCGGGCAGAAATACAGGGTCCTTGCCTCCGGGCGAGTTCATCGCCTGCTGCAACTGCGCGAGGCTGCCGTTGAGGTCGTTCAACACGTTCTGGGCGAACGTCTGGTTCGCGCCGATGCCGGGCACGCTGCCCATGTTGGCCACAGGCACGCCGCCCGCGCCGATGATGGCGCGCGGCAGCACCGTGAACGAGTTGAACCCGTTGGTGGAAACGAACCACAGCTGGCCGCCCCACTTGTAATTGTGGCGGCCGCGGATCATCGAGGTCTTGTTGAAGAACTGATAGTTCGGCGAGATCCGTCCCTGCGGGTCGTTGGAAATGTTCACCGGGTCGGTAATCGTGACGAAATCCACGGCAAACGGCGTCGAGCCGGCCACGGGCAGGATGGAGCGGTCCAGCTCCCAGGGGGCGTAGAAACGGTACAGCGGGCGCAGCGCGCCGGCGCGGAACTCGTTCACGATGGTCGGGCTGACCACGGAGGTGAGCGTCAGCTGGTACAGGTAGTCGCGCTGCCGCACCCCGCCGCCCTGCACGGTCGGGAACGGCTGCGCCATGAAGCCGTTGACGTCGTCGCTGCGTTCGCTCGAGAAGGAGAAGCTCAGGCGGTGCTTCTCGGACAGAAGATGGTCCAGCTTCACGTTCAGGTTGTTCTCGTCAAAACGGTAGGGCCGCTGCCAGGTGAAGCCGGCGGTGTTGAGGCCGTCGCCGGCGCGGTAGTTGTTGGGCAGCGGCATGGCGTCGATGTATTTCTTCACCAGGCCGGTTGAATCCATGCCGGGCCGTTGCGGGTCAACCTGGAAAATGTTGAACGTCGTCAGCGCCGCGCCGGTGGGGCTCACCGGGTTGCCGTTCTCATCCACCGTGGGGCGGCTGGCGTTCAGGTTCCCGTTCTGCACGCCGGGGAAGAAGCGGAAAAGCCCGCGCCGCATGGGTTCGGTCCAGACCGTGGCGGTCACCGTTGACCGGCTACGGATTTTCTGGCCCTCGTAGAGGAAGTGGAAGAAGGTACGGTTCCTGATCACCGGACCGCCGATGCGCCCGCCGAACTGGTTGCGGATCAGGTTCTCGCGCGGGCTGACCGGCTCGCCCGTGCGCGGGTCCCGCCCGTTGGCATTGTTGAACCACGTGTTGGCGTTCAACACCGTGTTGCGGTGGAAATTGAAAAGCGAGCCGTGGAATTCGTTCGTCCCCGACCGCGTGATCATTTGCACATTGCCCGAGCCGCGCCCGAGCTCGGCATCCACCGGCTGCGTCACCACGCGGAATTCTGCCACGCGGTCCACGCTGGCGAAGATGGTCGAGCTCACTCCGACGTTGATGCGGGCGTCCTGCACGTTGATGCCGTCCATCTGGATGTTGAGGTTGCCGCGGCGCGTGCCGTTGAAATTCGCGCCGAGGGTGCCCGCCATCGTCGTGGTAAGGTTCAGCACATTCCGCGAGGAGACAGGCAGATCGAGGACCTTGCGTTCCGTGATGACGCCGGAAACGCTCGCGGTCACGTATGAGACCGGGTTGTCGGCCTCTGCGGAGACTTCGACAATTTCTGTTGTGGTTCCCAGCTCCAGGTTGAGGTCAATGTTGACACGCGCGCCCACTTCCAGCCGGATGTTGGCCAGACTCAAGCGCCGGAAACCGGCCTTTTCCGCAGTGATGCGGTACTCGCCCGCAGGAAGAGTGGGGAAGCTGTAGGCGCCGACGTCGTTGGATGTCGTTTTGAACACAACTCCTGTGCGCGTGTTCGTGATGGTGATCGCCACGCCTGGCACGCCGGCGCCCGTGGGATCCAGCGCCGTGCCGGACAGCGAAGCATCCGTCGACTGAGCCAACGCCATGGCAGCCGCCATGGCCAGCATTCCGGCAATCCGTCTTGTGTGCATCAGCATTCGGAGAGAACCTCCCGGCATTGGTATTGGTTTTCTGCCAAGAACAAGCGGGAAAAGCAAGGATCCTGTCAGACCCCAGCCCCGTACGAACCGGCCATGTCTCCATGGCCGGAATGGGCAAAAGACTAACACATCGCGCGACGCAGTGCAAGCTGTCACGCCCGAAGACAAGAAATGGGGTAGAAATGGGGTCAGACACCCAATGCCCCATTTCATGAGACATCACCCGGCAGCGATGTCGGTGCCGTCGCCGGGGCGCGCCACCACGAAGAAGGTCATTTCTTTTCTGTCAAATGCAGAACAGAAGCAAGACATGGCCGCCGTGATCCCGCACAGGCCGGAACCCGGGAAGCCGGGGCAGCGGTGACGTCACGCTGACGGGATTCAGCCCGACACCCCACAATATATTGGGCCAGTCATCGCAAAACCATCCGGGAAAAATGGGGCATTGGGTGTCTGACCCCATTTCCGGGCGCTATTCGATGCCGGGCAGCGGCGGCAGAGCCGCGGCCTCGTCCTCCAGAACGAGCACCCAATCCTGCCCGCGGCCGCGGGTCGGCGGCGCGTAAGTCTGGAAGCCCTGGTTGTCCGACCGATGGACGAGATGCGCCACGCCATAGCGCGGATCGAACCAGACCTCCCGGATTCGCCGCGCACGCAGAACGGTCCGGTCGAGAGTGAAGCCCTCACCATAAGGGCTGTAGACCACAAGGAAGGACTTGTCCTCCGCAACAGCCGCCCGAATCCGGGCGCCCCCGCCAACCGGGCCGTTGCGGATCAGCGACGCGTCGGGTGCAAGCTTCCAGAACGGGCGCGCTTCGAAAAACCGCCGCAGGTGGCCCATCTGAAAAGCGCCGGGGTGGTCGAGCGCCTCCTTCCACGGCGTTGCAGCCCACAAGACAGGCTTGCGGCCCGGCTGCCACATCTGCCAGACGCTGTTGTGCCCATAAGTGTGGCCGCAAGCGCCGGCGAGCATGGCCCACCAGGCAGCTTGCCGCACGTCGAAGTCGTCAAAACGGTCCAGACGGCTGTAGTTGGCCATGTAGAACCCCACCGGAATCGTCTCGTAGCGGGGTTCGCCGTCGAGTGTCGGCTTGGCGGGTTCCAGCGCGCGGTCCCGTTCGATGAAGACTCCGTTGTCGTGGTCCCGCGCCCCGTGAGAGGACTGATTCATGTTGAAATCCAGCCACGGGGCCTTGTGCAGCGCCGCCGATGACTGCCCCGGACCGCGGGGGTGGAACGTGATCAGGTGCGCGCCGCCGTCGCCCTCCCGCAATCCGCGCGCCATTGCGTCGATGATGGCGCGTTCCTCTTCATCCTCCACGTTCTGGTCGCCGCCAAGAATCCAGACCAGCGAAGCCTCGCGGTAGCGCCTTCCCACCCACACCCCGTAACGGTAGGCTTTTTGCGGATCAAAAATCCGTGCCGGACCGCTCTTCCAGTAAGCGCCCCACGTCGGCAGCAGTCCGACGACCAGCCCCAGCTCGTTGGCGCGCTTCACGATCCAGTCGGCGTGGCTGAAATACGCCTCGTTGGGCCGGTCCGGATCGCGGTCGGCCAAGGCCAGATCGCCATAGGCGTTCGGTTCGGTCAGACCGCCCAGTTCGGCCAGCAGCACGGCCTGAATCACAGTGAAGCCCTTCGTGGCGCGGTTGCGCAGGTAGTGGTCGGCCTCTTCGCGGTTGCAGCGGTGGAAAAGCTGCCAAGCTGTGTCGCCGAGCCAGAGAAACGGCTTGCCGGAGGAGTCGGAGAGGTACCGCCCATTGGCCGACACGCTCAGCCGCGCCGGCGCCTGGGCCACGGCGTATCCGGCGGACAACTGCGCCGCAACGGCGATTGCCGCTGCGCGTGCCGCCATGACGGAATACAGTGCGCGGGGAGGAACCACGGCCGCAATTCTATCAGGAGATACGGGAGAAATGGGGTCAGACACCCAATGCCCCATTTCATGAGACATCACCCGGCAGCGATGTCGGTGCCGTCGCCGGGGCGCGCCACCACGAAGAAGGTCATTTCTTTTCTGCCAAATGCAGAACAGAAGCAAGACCTGGCCGCCGTGATCCCGCACAGGCCAGGACCCGGGAAGCCGGGGCAGCGGTGACGTCGCGCTGACGGGATTCAGCCCGACACCCCACAATATATTGGGCCAGTCATCGCAAAACGATCCGGGAAAAATGGGGCATTGGGTGTCTGACCCCATTTTTTACTTCGGGCGGGCATGGATCCGGATCAGCTTGTGCTGGCTGGAAGCGCCGGCCACGATTTCTATGGCGTTGCGCGGCACGCCGAACTCGGCAGCCAGGAAGCGGATCAATTCCTCATTGGCCTTGCCGCGTTCGGGCGGCGCGGCCACCTTGATCTTCCAGTCCCCGCTTTCGAGAAACCCGGCCCATTCCGTCTTCGGACTGCGCGGCACGACGCGGACCGGCAACGACAGCTTGCCTTCGGCTTTCAGGCGGTCATGGAGACGTGCGATTTCCATGGTCGGCATATCTCGCAGGGAAAGAGATCATTTCGCCCACCCGCAATTGCCAGCCGCCGGCGGGCGGCTGCGGCACCGGCAGCGGCGTCCCTGGGCGGCAGCGCGCGTCAACCGGCATAAACCTGCCCAGCCGGGCGATGCGGCAGACGCCGTTTTTCGGCACGGGCTGGCGCTCAAGGTCGCGGCGCGAAAGACATTCGATGGCGAATTCCTCGACGTCGCCCAGCGAGCGGCCCACGGGAAGTTCGGCCGCAGTCCGGACCCAGCCGTCGCGCTCGATGAAGTCTTTGGCGATGCCGAGAGCCGAGCCGCGCCAGACAGGCTCGCCACGGAGGCGGTAGAGCAGTTGCACGGCGGTATTTTCGGTTTCTGTGTGGAATTCCGCCAGAAAATAACGGCGCGGATCGGCAATATTTTCCCCGTCAAACCAAAGATTTTTCCGGCGAATTTTCCCCTCGCGCGCAAGTTCCTTGCAGGCGATTTCGTAGGTGAACGGCTCGTCATCCATGACCCTCTCCCGCGAACCGGCGGCGAGGTCAACCAGCGCAGGCGCAAGCTGGAAGCGCAGCTTCCCGTTCGGCTGCGGCGCAGGCTCCACCATGTTGTTGTCGGTCACCGGCTCGAGCAACGGATGAGAGCCGAAAAACGGGCCTTCGTAGGGGACGTCCTGGTGCTCGCGCGTCTGGATGAGCGTTTTCCGCACCCCGCCGCCGGGCGACGGCCAGACCCGGTAGACGTACTCGATGTCCGTAGTGCGGCCCCAGCGGGCCATCAGATCGCGCGTCGACGTCCCGCCGTCTTCGTTGGAGAACACGATCGCATATTCGATCCACTCCCCGTCCCCGTCGCGCCCGCGCGTGGCATAGGCGAGCAGCGGCGCGTCGCTGAAGCGGCCCTCGGTGTCCTGCCGGGAGAACAGCACCGGCGCATGGCGCACCACCAGATCCTCGTCGCTCCCGGGTTCGAGCGGAACGATGCGCGCTTCGCCGATGACGAGATCCGAGCCCGGCGCCGAATGGGCGGCGTCGCGCCGCACGGTGAGTTCGTGCCGTCCCGCAGCCAGAGGCCCCAGGAAAACGCGGTAGCGGCGCGAGTCCTTTTCGGCAAAAACAAAAACGTGGCAGCTTGTTCGATGGTCGACGGAGATGGCCGCGACGGCCGCTTCCCGGCCGCGGACGGCCCAGTCTGACGAGGGCGATGCAAGTTCCAGCTCGGCGACGGCCTCCGCAGGCTGCTCCAGCGTGAACGGAAAGCCGCGCTCCTGGGCGGCCGCAGGCGTCCACAGCAGGAAAGGCAGCAGCAGCGTGGCAAAGCGGGCGAGCGTGCGCAACAGCACCTCCGTGCGCACCGGCTTCCGGAGCAGCGTGCGCGCGAAGCCCAGTTCCGGGACGTTGTCGGTGGCGGCCCCCGAAAGCACGACCACAGGCAGGGCCGGATGCAGGCGATGAATGCCTTCCAGCAGCCTGCGCCCGTCGTCGAGCCCCGGCAGCCGGAGGTCCATCAGCACGATGTCGGGCGGGGCGTCCGGGCCGGCCAGACAAGCGAGCGCCTCTTCGGCCGAACCGGCGCCCGTCACGCGGTAACCGCGCGACTCAAGCAGCAGGGTGCGCAGGCGGCGCTGGCTGCGGTCATCTTCGATGAGAAGGATGTGCGGCATGGCGGCTTCAGTTCTCGAAGTCGATGCGCGCGATGATGTATTGCGGCTGGGCCTGGTTCCAACCCGCGGGGATGTTGTCGAAAGCGAGGCGGAACGGACGGGTTTCACCCGGGCGGAAGGGCTTGCCTTTCACGCGCCGCACGATGGGAACCCGCTCGCGGTGCACCGGCTGGCCGTACGGATCGTAAAAAACGCAGGTCAATTCGACGAGGGCGATGGAGCGCGGCCCTTTGTTGGTGATTTTGCCGGTGATCTCCACCAGCGTGGTCATCATGTAGTTTTCCGTCGCCTTCATCTCGACTTCCGACAGCGGCAGGTAGCCGTTGCGCACATATTCCCGGGCTTCTTCCGTCAGCGGCGGCGGTTCGGGGGGCTTGGGCGGGACACGCAGCACGAACCACCACAGCGCGCCGCCGGCGATAGCGAGGATCAGAACAACCACGGCGGCATACAACGGCACGGAAGAATTGCCGGCCGAGGCCGGGAGGCTTGCGCCGGGTTCGGGTTTGAAAGCCACTGCTCGATGACCTCCGCGGAAGGGTGAGGCGCACCGGGAACCGCAGTTCCCGGACCAGCCCTAGCCCTAGTTTGACACCCGCAGGCAAGCTGAGCCAACTGCCCGCAACGCCAGCCTCTGGAGCGGACGACCACGCGAATGCTGCAACGCCCGTCTGGCCGTTTCGCCCGTGTGCGGGCGCGCGTCTTGCCTTGTACAGACGGGCGGGAAATGCCGGATTCGGGCAACCCGGAACGCAAGGGCCGGAGCCATGGGGACGGAGCGCTCCGTCCCCATGGCGGCTTTGACTGAAACAGGCCGGTCGGGGCGACCACCGTGGACGCAATGTTTTGTTTGGTTTCCGACATAGTCCCCGTGTGACACCTGGTGTATGCCGTGGCACGGGTCGGACGGAAGAGTCCTGCATGGCGGCAACTGCGAGGCAAAGGCGCAGGCCGCGGCAACTGGGGCCTGTCGCAGCCAAAGCAGGACAACGTCTCCAATTCTCTGCAATTACGGGTTGCCGGTGGCGAGCCACAAGCCGCTTCCGGCGTCAGGGCGCGAAGGGCTCCGTCCCCTTCGCGTATCGCCCAAGGGCTCAATTCAGGCTGTCCCCTTCGATCTGGCGGTGCGGGAGATGTCGTGCACGAGCGCGCGGTAGGGGATCGCCTCCAGCGCCGGGAAGGCCCGCCACTCGCATTCCCTGTTGGAGCTGTAATACCACTGGGCCAGCAGCGCGACATGCTCGGCGCGCTCCTGCGCCGGAAGGCGCGGAGCCGCCAGCGAGGCAAACAGCTCCCGCAGGCGGGAATCCAGGCTGACGGAGCGTCCCGCAGGCGCCACCACGAATTCGACCGGCTCCAGCCACGCACCGCCCAGCATCACAGCCAGCCGGACCGCGCCCGGTTCGGCAGAAGGGAGAACGGCCGCCCCGTTGAGCTGATCGAGCGGCGCGGCCAGCTCCCCGCACAGGGAAGCCGTTTCGCGGATGCGGAGCCAGCGTTCGTGCCAGAGCCGCGCCTGCTCGAAGTCGAGCGCCTCGCTGGCGCTGTCGCGCGCGGCGGCGGCCGCGTCCAGAAGGCTGCGGCCGCGCGTCTCGAGGAAACGGACCAGGCGCGCGGTTTCAGCGGCGTACTCGGCCTGCGTCACAGCCTGTTGGCACGGCCGCAGGCACTTCATCATCTCGCCGTAAATGCAGCCGGGGTGCGACGGCGAAGGCTCGAGATCCTCCTGGCAGCGGCGCAATTGAAACAGATCCAGCACTTCCTGTTCGAAACGGGATGCCACAGCCTTGTTCCGGAGCGGGCCGAAGCAGAACGAGGAGGACCGGCTGAGCCGCGTGGAAACCACCGTCCGCGGCCACGGGTTGGACAGCAGCACCTTGACAAAGACGGGCGGGCGCAGCCGCAGCCGGATCGCGGCGTCGGCGGGGTGATGCCGGCGCATCAGACGATAGTGCCGAAGCAGCAGTCCGAGCATCGAGGGGTCGGACTCGTATTCCACCGCGACGGCCAGCTCGCCGAGCCGGAGGGCGCGGCCTGCCACGGTAGCGCCTTCCAGCAGGCGGCGGAGGCGGCGGCGCAACAGGCGGGTCCGGCCGACGTAGGGCTCGCCGTCCCGCAGATGAATGACGAAGACCCCGGGCGCCTCCGGCACCGGGGCAAGATCAAACGGCGGCTCAAGACGTGCGGCAGCGGGCATCACGGGAAACCAAAGAACAGCGCGCAGCCGTGGCGCTGCACGCGCAGGGCGAAGGCGCACGCCGCGGGCAAGGCGCTGGTCGAACGCACAAACCGCCGCTGCGCCTCGCCGGAGGGCGCAACCCGGCAAGCATCGCGGCCAAGGCTGCCGGCGTCAGGCATCATGCGGACTCAAACAGCGCGAGCCAGCGCTCCAGCGGCGCCGGCGGCACAGCGCGGAGCGCAAGGTTCTCTTCAACGTGGGCGGCGGAGCTCATGCCCGCCAGCGCCGCGGTCACTCCGGGCGCCGAACGCGCGAATTGCAGCGCGCACTGGGCGTCGGTGGCGCATTCCGGAAAGGCGCGGCGCACGGCCTCCGGCAGCCCCTGCGCGAGGCGCGCTTGCAGCAGCGGCGCGCTGGCAAACACCGTTACGCCCATCCGCGCGGCGATCTCCAGCAGCGGCGCCCCGCCGGCCGGCGCGGGGTCGTGCGGACGGGTGAACGCCTCCGGCATGGCCAGGTTGAACGGGAGCTGCACGAAGCGGAAGTGGCAGTCTTCGCCGCCTGCCTGCCGGGCGAGCTCGACAAGCCGGGACAGCGACAGCCGCGCGGGCGCGTCCGGCTTCAGGCGCAGCCCGTCCCATGTGGCCACGCCGTAGCAGGCGATGCGGCCTTCGCGGCAAAACTGCTCGAGCCGCGCAAAGGCGGCCAGCAGGCGGTCCTCGAAAACTTCCCGGGAAACAAACCGCAACTGCGTCTCCGGGTTGTGAACATAATAAACGTCGATCGCATCGAGGCCGAGGTTCGCCAGGCTCCGCTCCAGCTGGTCCTCCAGAAACCCGGGAGCGATCGAGTGCATGCGCCCGGCAACTTCGCCCGAATCGGGCAGCCAGCCGGGCACGGCGCCCGGCGTGAGGAATCCGGCCTTGGTGCAGACGAGCAGCTCGTCGCGCGCGGCGGCGCCGGAATCGAACAGGCGGCGGAGCGCCAGCCCGACGGAGCGCTCCGACCGTTGATGACGGTAATTGATCGACGTGTCGATGACGTTGACACCGCCCCGGACCGCGGCTTCGATCGCCTGCATATAGCGCTCATCGCAAGCCTCGTCGGGCTCGCCCAGGTAAGTGCCGATGCCGATCGTTGACATCAGGCATCCCTGGGCCAGCCGGAAGAAGCCGTTTCCGGCCGCTTCCGGAAAGCGCGCGGCGAAGCGGCGGCTGCCTTCGGGCGTCAGGCGGTTGTCAGCCACGTACCGATTGTAACGGGCGGCGGCGCGCGGGCGGCGCGGCGTCGTACACTTGCGGTAACGCGGCGCGCGCCGCGCCGCGACGAACCATGCTGCAAAAGCTGATCCGGTTTCTCCTCAGGCTGCTGTACCGGCTGGAAGTGCAGGGCGAGCCGCCGCGCGGCGGCAGGACCCTGGTGATCGCCAATCACCAGTCATTTCTGGACGCGGCGATCCTGTGGGCGCTGCTGCCGCGCAATGCGCTATGGCTGGTGCACACCCAGGTCATGCAGCAGTGGGTGTTCCGGTTCCTGATCCGCGCAGCGGACTACATCGTGATCGACGTGACCAACCCGCTGGGCGTCAAGGAGGCGATGGCCGCGCTGGAAAGCGGCCGCCCGGTGGTGATCTTTCCCGAGGGCCGCGTCACCGTCACCGGGTCGCTGATGAAGATTTACGACGGCCCCGCGTTTATCGCGGCCAAAACCGGGGCGCCAGTGACGGTGGCGGTGATCGACGGCGCGGTGCGGGCGCGCGGGTTTTCGCGCATGCGCGGCGACTTCCCTCTCGCCTGGCTGCCGAAGATCCGCGTGACGTGGTTTCCGCCCGTCGTTCTCAAAATGCCCGAGGCGCGCACGGGCAAGGAGCGGCGGCGCGCGGCCAGCGAGCAGATGCGTCGCCTGCTGCAACGCTCGATGTGCCTGGCCCGCCCCCGGCGCAGCCTCACGGATGCCTTCCTCGACGCCGTGGCCATGTTCGGACGCAGCCGCGACCTGGTGGAGGATTCCGGCGGCACAAGGATGACGTACGGGCGTCTTCTGCGCGGCGCTCTGGCGCTGGGGCGCCTGGCGGCGAAATTCACGGCCGAGGGAGAAACGGTCGGCGTGATGATGCCGAACGCGGCCGCGACGCTCGCGCTGGTCCTGGGACTGATGAGCCGGCGGCGCGTGCCGGCAATGATGAATTTCACCTCCGGCGCCGAGGGCATGCAGAGCGCGTTGCGGGCGGCCCGGGTGCGCACGCTGATCACGTCGCGCGCATTTCTCGAGCGGGCGAAGCTCGGCCCGGTGGCCGAGCGGCTGGAAGGCGTGCGCGTCGTGCTGCTCGAGGACCTGCGCGAGCAGCTCACCGCCGGCGACAAGCTCTGGCTCCTGCTTTATGCGCTGCGCGCGCCGCGGGCGGCCTTCGCGCGCGTGCAACCGGATGAGCCGGCGGCGGTGCTTTTCACCTCCGGCTCGGAAGGAAAACCGAAAGGGGTCGTGCTGAGCCACTGGTCCATCCTGAGCGACATCGAGCAGTCCCTCACGGTTCTCGATGTCGGCCCGGCGGACAAAATCTTCTCGGCGATGCCCGTCTTTCACAGCTTCGGCCTGATGGCGGGATTCCTGCTGCCGGTGGTGAGCGGCATCCGCGTGTATCTTTACCCGACGCCGCTGCATTATGCCGCCATCCCGGAGCTGTACTACGACCGCGACGCGACGGTGATGTTCGCCACGCCGACCTTTCTGAAGCACTATGCGAAGCGCGCGCACCCTTACGACTTCCGGCGTACGCGCCTGCTGGTGGCTGGCGCGGAGAAGCTGACCGCGGATGTCGAGCAGATTTACATGGACAAGTTCGGGCTGCGCATCTACGAAGGCTACGGGGCGACGGAATGCTCGCCCGTGATCAGCGTCAACACGCCGCTGCGCGCGCGGCGGGGCACGGTGGGCGAGCCTCTGCCGCTTGTCGAGGCGCGGCTCGAGCCGGTCGAGGGCCTGGAGGAAGGCGGCATCCTGCATGTGCGCGGGCCGAACGTGATGCTCGGATATCTGCGCGAAAGCCGGCCGGGCGTGCTCGAGCCGCCGGAGTCCGTCTTCGGCAAGGGCTGGTACGCCACCGGCGACCTGGCGGTGATCGAAGACGGCATGATCCGTCTGCTGGGCCGGTTGAAACGGTTTGCCAAAGTGGCGGGCGAGATGGTGGCGCTCGAGCTGCCGGAGCGGATTGCGGAACGGGCGTCGCCGAAGCACCAGCATGCGGCCGTGGCGCGGCCGGACGCAGCGCGCGGCGAAATGATCGTGCTGGCGACGGAAGACGCGGCCCTCGGCCGCGAGGCGTTGCAGGCTGCGGCCCGCGAGATGGGCGCGCCGGAGCTGGCGCTGCCGCGGCGCATCATTTATCTGGAAAAACTGCCGCTGCTCGGCACCGGCAAGAAGGACTATCCGCGGATCGCCGCGATGGTGGAGGAACGCCTTGGCGGAAGCGGCCTCTGAGGCGACTTGCAGCCGGCGCGAACAGCGCGCCTGGTACATGTACGACTTCGCCAACTCGGCGTTCTCCTCCACCGTGGTCACGCTGTTCCTCGGCCCCTATCTGACGGCTCTCGCCAAAGCTGCGGCCGACGAAGCAGGCCGGGTTTACCCGCTCGGCATCCCTGTGGACGCGCGGAGCTACTGGAGCTATCTGATTTCGCTGTCCGTGCTCTCGCAAGTGGCGCTGTTGCCGCTCGCCGGCGCGGTGGCCGACGCCAGCCCGAACAAGAAGCGGATTCTCGGCTGGCTCGCCTACACGGGCGCGGCCGCAACCATGGCAATGTTCGCCCTGACCGACGGCATGTACCTGTGGGGCGGGTTCCTGTTCCTGGTGGCGAACCTCGCCTTCGGCGCGTCGATCGTCGTCTACAACAGCTTCCTGAATGACATCGCGCCGCCGGAGCAGCGCGACGCCGTGTCCAGCGTCGGCTGGGGCATCGGCTATCTGGGCGGGGGCATCCTGCTGGCGCTCAATCTGCTGCTGTACCAGAACGCGCGGCGGCTGGGGCTGGACGAATCCATGGCGGTGCGCATCAGCCTCGGGTCGGCGGGGGCGTGGTGGGCGTTTTTCACCCTGATCCCCATGGCCGGGCTGCGTCCCCGCGGCGCCGCGCACCCGCCGGCCGAGCCGGTCTGGCGGAGCGGCTTCCTGCAACTCTGGCGGACGGTGCGCAGCCTGTCCCGCTACCGGCAGGCGCTGCTGTTTCTGGCCGCCTATCTTTTGTACAACGACGCCATCCAGGCCGTCATCACTCTGTCCGGACAGTTCGGCGCCGACCACCTGAAAATGCCTATGGGCGACCTGACGATGGCGATTCTCATGGTGCAGTTCGTCGCCTTCGGCGGCGCGCTTCTCTTTCAGCGCGTGGCCGAAAAGCTTGGCGCATACCGGACCGTGATGATCAGCCTTTTCCTCTGGACGGCGCTGATGTGCGGCGTATTTTTCATCCGGACCGGCAGGGATTTCTTCGTGGCGGCGGCGCTTGTCGCCATGATCATGGGCGGCACGCAGGCGTTGAGCCGCTCCCTGTTTTCCCTCATGATCCCCAAGGGCAAAGAGGCGGAATATTTTTCCCTTTACGAGATCAGCGACAAGGGCACGAGCTGGCTGGCGCCGCTGATTTTCGGCCTCGCCTTGCAGTTCACGGGCAGTTACGAGTGGGCGATCGCGAGCCTGATCGTTTTCTTCGTGGCGGGAATCGCCGTGCTCGCCAGGGTCGACGTGCGGCGCGGAATGCAGGAGGCGCAACAGGGTTCATGACCGTTCACGCGTATCACGGCGGAGCTTCGTTCCAGGCCATCGGCGCGGACCTGACGCACCTCGAGCGCGCCGGCCAGGTGATCACGGCCGACGTGCTGGACGCATGGTTCGACCCGGCGCCGGAGGTGCTGGAGGTGTTGCATCGTCACCTTGCCTTTCTGCTCAGGAGTTCCCCGCCCAGCCATGCGGAAGGTTTCATCGAGGAACTGGCGCAGCGCCGGCGAGTGCCGCGCGACAGCGTCCTGGCCGGCGCCGGCTCGTCGAGCCTTCTGTTCGCATGCCTGCCCCGGCTGCTTGAGGCGGGCCGGCCGGTGCTGGTCCTCGACCCGATGTACAGCGAGTACGAGCACATCGCCGGCACATTGCTCGGCTGTCCGGTGGTGCGGTTCGCGCTGCGGGAGGACGACGGCTTCCGCGTGAGCGCGGCCACGCTGGCCGACGCCGTGCGGCGGCGCCAGCCGCAGGCGGTGCTGCTGGTGAACCCGAACAACCCTACCGGGCAGTACTGGCCGAGGGAAGAAGCCCTGGACTTCCTGCGGGCTGCGGGACAGGACACGCTGGTCGTGGTGGATGAAACGTACCTCGAATTCGCCGGCGAGGGCCTGTCTCTTGAAGCGGAGGCGGCGCTCCGGCGGAACCTCGTGGTGGTGAAGTCGATGTCCAAGGTGTACGCGCTGAGCGGCGCGAGGGTCGGCTACATGGTCGCGCATCCGGAGACCGCCGACCGGCTGGCGTCCTGGGTGCCGCCCTGGCCGGTGGGCCTGCTGTCGCAGGCCGCGGCGATGGAGGCGCTCCGGCATCCGGAATACTACCGCGGCAAATACGAACAAACGCGGCGCCTGCGGGAGCAGTTCCGGCAGCTCGTCGAGGAGCTGCGCCCGCTGGAATCGCAGACGAATTATTTCCTTGTCCGGCCCGAAGATCCGTCCGGGCTTGCCGCGAGGCTTCGCGCGCAAAACATTTTCGTCCGTGAATTTGTCAGCGGCGTTCTGGCAGGAAAATACCTCAGGATTACCGTGCGAAGCGAGGCGGAAAACCGCCGGATGGCGGAGGCAATGCGATGAAATTCGTCTACCGGAGCGCGCAAAGCGAGGACGATTACGACAAATTGCGCCGCCTGAACCACGCGGCTTTCGCCGAAGAGCTCGGCCAGCACGAGCCGCAGCCCGACGGGCGGCTGGTCGACCGCTTCGAGGGAAAGAGCCGCTTCCTGCTGGCGCTCGACGGCGAGCGGCTGGCGGCCATGATCTGCTGGTCGATGCAGCGGCCGTTTTCCGTCGAATCGCGGCTTCCCGACCCGGACATTCTCGACGCGCTGCCGCAGCCGCTGTGCGAGGTGAGGCTGCTGGCTATCGACCGAGGCTACCGGCACACGGCGGTCTTCGCCGGCCTGCTGGCACATCTGCTCGAAGAGGTGCGGGAGGCCGGGGCGGCGACGCTGCTGATCTCCGGCGTGGAGGAGCGCGTGCCGATGTATGAGCGGCTCGGGTTCCGCGCGCTCGGGCCCGCGGTGCCGCAGGGAGCGTCCCGGTTCGTGCCGATGGCGCTGCGGCTCGACCAGATGCCCGAGCGGATCGCACGCGAGGCCGCGCGCGTTCAGCGCCGGATCTCCTGATCCTTGTACTGGAGCTGGTACAGCTTCCAGTAAATGCCGCGGCGCGCGAGCAGCTCCTGGTGCGTGCCGGTCTCCCGGAGCTGGCCCTTGTGCAGAACGAGAATCCGGTCGGCGCGCTGGATGGTGGAGAGGCGGTGGGCGATGATGATCGACGTGCGCCCCTCGACCATCTTCTCGAGCGCCTCGCGCACCTTCAGCTCGGTTTCCGTGTCAACGCTCGATGTGGCCTCGTCGAGGATCAGATAAAGCGGGTTGTGGGCCAGGGCGCGGGCGAAGCTGATGAGCTGCTTTTGCCCGGTGGACAGCCCGGCGCCGCGCTCGCGCACGGGGTGGTCGAACCGGCTGGGAAGCCGCTCGACGAATTCGAGCAGATTCACCTGCTCCGCGGCGACCTCGATGGCGTCTTCGGTGACGTGGGCCGAGCCGAGGCGGATGTTGTCGGCGATGGTTCCGGTGAACAGCGTCGGGTCCTGGAGCACGACGCCGAACCGCCGGCGCAGCTCCCGCGGGTCGAATTCGCGGATGTCAATGCCCCCGATGCGAATGGCGCCTCGCTGCACGTCGTAAAACCGCAGCAGGAGGTTGGTGAGCGTGGTCTTGCCCGCGCCCGTGTGGCCGACGATGGCGACAACCTCGCCCGGATGGATGGTGAAGGAGACGTCGCGGAGCACCCACTCATCGCCCTTGTAGGCGAACCAGACATGGTCGAACTCGATGGGGTCGGTGGCCTCGGGAAAAGGGCGCGGGCGCGCGGGCGGGCGGATTTCCGCCGGGGTATCCAGAAGCTGAAAAATCCGCTCGGCGGCGGCGAGGGCCGACTGCAAGATGTTGTAGCGCTCGCTGAGATCCTGGATCGGGCGGAACACGCGGAGCGCGTACTGGAAGAAGGCGACCAGCACCCCGATGGTCAGCGTGCCGTGCCGCATCTGCCACCCGCCGGCCACCAGCAGGGACGCAATGGTGAGGACGGAGATGAATTCAATGGCGGGATAAAACCAGCCGTAGGCGCGGATCGAGTCGAAGTAGGCGTCCCGGTGAAAGGCGTTCACCGCGGCGAAGTCGCGCGCGGCCCGCGCCTCGCGGTTGTACAGTTGCAGCACGGAAATTCCGGAGACGTGCTCTTGCAGAAAGCTGTTGATGCGGGCGACGGCCGAGCGGATCTTGCGGTTGCTGATCTGCACGGCGCGGCGGAACAGCACGGTGACCACAAAGACGGCGGGCAGGGCCGCAAACATCAGCAGCGTGAGTCACGGGCTCAGGCGGAACATGGCGAACAGGATGAAGCCGAGCACCAGGGCATCGCCGAGCAGCGACACAAGTCCCGAGGCGAAGAGCTCATTCAGGGCGTCCACGTCGCTGGTGACCCGCGTCACCAGGCGGCCCACGGGGTTCGTGTCGAAAAAACGGATGTCCAGCTCGTGCATGCGGGCCAGGATGCGGCGCCGCAGCGAGAACATCGCGCGCTGGCCGGTCCACTGCATGATGAGCTGTTGCGAGAAGTCCAGCAGCAGCCCGGCTGCAAGCACGGCCAGATACAGCAGCGAAATGTGCGTCAGGCCGGCGATGGGCGCCTGCGGCAGGCGCTGCTCGAGCCAGGGCAGAGTGGCCGCGCCCGAAGGAGCCAGGTAGCGGTCGATCGCAATCTTGGTGAGAAGCGGGGTGAGAATCTGGAGGAGGCTGTTGGCCAGCAGACAAACCAGCGCCACCAGCACCCAGGGCCACCAGGGCAGGACAAGGGCGAGCAGGCGGCGCGTCAGGCGGGGATCGAGGGGGCGTTGGAGGGAGACCTCTTCCTGCACTCAGATATCAGTGTAGCGTCCCGGGCCGCGGCTGCGGCGCAGGTACAATGGGAGATTGCGCATTGGCGCGCGATCCGCACAGGCAGTTCTTTTCCGCATGAACGAAACATTGAACGGGGTGATTGTCGTCGACAAGCCCGCAGGCTGGACGTCGCACGACGTGGTGAACAAGTTGCGGCGCATCGCCGGCACGAAGAAGGTCGGGCATCTGGGCACGCTCGATCCGGGCGCCACCGGCGTGCTGCCGCTGCTGCTGAACCGGGCCACCCGGCTGGCGCAGTTTTTCAGCGCGGGCCAGAAGGTGTACGAGGGCACGATCCGCTTCGGCTACGCCACCACCACATACGACGCCGACGGCGAGCCGCTCGGCGAGGATCTGGCCCCGGAGCTGACTTGGGAGGACGTGGAGAGGGCGCTGAAGCCGTTCCGTGGCACGTTCCTGCAAACGCCGCCGCCGGTGTCGGCGAAGAAAGTCCGTGGAAAGCCCGCCTATGAGCTGGCGCGCAAGCAGGTGCCTTTCGAGCTCAAGCCGGTGGAGGTCACCGTCCACTCGGTGGAGGTGCTGGGGCTGGAAGGTTGCCGCCTGAAGCTGCGCGTGCGGTGCAGTCCGGGAACTTACCTGCGCTCGATCGCCCATGAGGCGGGAAAGATCCTGGGCTGCGGCGCGTTTCTCGAGTCGTTGCGCAGGACGGTGTCCGGACCTTTCGTCGAGTCGCAGGCGCGGACCATCGAGGAACTGGAGCGGCTGGCGGAGGAAGGACGGCTTCGCGAGGCGCTGATCCCGGCGGCGGAGCTGCTGCCCGAGTTTCCGACGCAGGTGGTGGACCAGATCACCGAGACGCAGATCCGGCAGGGCCGGGATTTCCGGGTCTCGCCTTTCCGGGCGAAAACGGGCGCAAAATACGTCAAGGCGGTCAACGGGCGCGGCGAACTGGTGGCCATCGGCGAGGCGGCCATGCCGAACGTTTATCATCCCGTAGTGGTCCTGTAGCCCGGCGGCCGGGAACCCCGTTTCGGCTGGAAATTTGCACAGAATTTCTTCGTTTTTCGGCTGGAAATAGCAAAATTCTTCCCGCCGCCGTTCCCTGAAAGTCATGATCCCGGGCCGTTTTTCGCAACCGGACGGGCGCCATGCCCGCAAGCCGGAAGCGGCGCGAACGGCCTGCCGCGCCTCCGGCGGCGGGGCAAGAACCGCGGCCGGCGGGCGCCGGGCGGCCGGACGCGGGAAAGGGCGGCACAGCGGTTTTTCCGCGCCGTCCCGCTATCTTCCCGCCCACTGCGGGTGTATGGTGGATTCAGGGGCGAACCATGCGGCGGCTTCTTCTCAGCGGGCTGCTGGCCCTGCTTGCAACCGGGGCCGAAAAGACCCAGTGGCGCGGCCAGGCCGCCGACGCCAGGGTTACGCTCGAGGCGCGCGTCTGGACTGACCGCGAGGAGATGAAAGCGCTGCTGGGCCATGATCCGGGTCCGAGCATCGCCATCGTGGAAGTGACCGTGGCGCCCGCGCCGGGCACGGCGCTGCGGCTGGACCGGGATGATTTTCTCCTCCGCTCCGACCGCGACGGCCAGCGCTCGCGCCCGCTGGATCCGGCCCAGATCGCCGGCTCGGCCGTCATGGTGATCAGCTCGAGAGGCGGAACGCAAGGCACCGGAATGGCCGAAGAGCGCCGCGTCCCGTGGGGCGTGCCGGGCATCCCCGGCGGCTCGCCCACGGGCGGCCCGCCGCGCGGCATCCCGATGCCCGGGCAGTCGCCGAACGTCGGCACCGCCACCGCGGACACCAGCGAAGCCGTCGCCAGCGTGGAGGAGGGCCGCGAAAAGAAATCCAACCCGCTGCTCGACGTCCTGACGCAAAAACTGCTGCCCGACGGCGACATCGACGGCCCGCGCACAGGGCTGCTGTACTTCCTCATCGAAGGCAAGGTGCGCCCGAAGGATCTCGAGCTCGTCTATCGCAAAGCGCCGCCCCGGTTGAGCCTGCGCTTTGCCGACCCGTCGAAGAAGAAAAAGTAACCACAACCGATGCGCCTGGAAGACCTTGACACCCCCGCTGTCCTCATCGACGTGGACATCATGGAGCGCAACCTGGCCCGCGCGGCCGACTACGCGCGCCGTCACGGCCTGCGCCTTCGCCCGCACATCAAGACGCACAAGATTCCGGCGCTGGCGCGCAGACAGCTGGAGCTGGGCGCCTGCGGCATCACCTGCGCCAAGACCACCGAGGCCGAGGCCATGCTGGCCTGCGGCACCCAAGACCTGCTCATCGCCTATCCGGTGGTCGGCGCGGCGAAGATCGAACGGCTCATCGCGCTGGCGCGCCGCGTCGAAGTGACGGTGGCGCTGGACAGCCTCGAGGTCGCGCGACCCATCGCCGCAGCGGCCCGGGCCGCCGGCCTCGAAATCGGGGTGCTGGCGGAAATGGATGCAGGCCTGCGGCGCGTCGGCGTTCCGCCGGGCGAACCCGTGCTCGACCTCGTGCTCGGGCTGCTGTCCTTGCCCGGCCTGCGCTGGCGCGGCATCGCCTTTTATCCGGGGCACATCAAGACGCTGGACGAGGCGGGCCGCGCGCAGATGGGTTCCTTGCGCGAGGCCCTCTGGTCCACCGTCAGCCTGCTGCGCAGCCGCGGGCTGGCGCCGGAAATTGTCAGCGGCGGCTCCACCCCGCTGCTGTGGGAATCCCACACCCTGCCCGAACTCAACGAGATCCGCCCGGGCACCTACATTTTCAACGACCGCAACACCGTGCTTTCCGGCGCCTGCACGCCGGCAGACTGCGCCGCCACCATGCTCGTCACCATCGTCAGCACCGCGCCCGGCCGCATCATCATCGACGGCGGCTCAAAGACCTTCTCTTCCGACCGGCTCGCCTCCTCGCCGGAGACCACCTTCGGCGAAGTGCTCGGCCACCCGGAGCTGCGCTTCCACAAGATGAACGAGGAGCACGGGTTCATCGACCGCAACGGTTCCACTGCAACCTTCCGCCCGGGCGACCGGCTCCGCATCGTGCCGAACCACATCTGCGTGGCGATGAACCTTCACGAGCGCGTCTTCGGCATCCGCGGCGGCGAGGTCGTCGCCGAGTGGCGTGTCGAGGCGCGCGGCAAGCTGCAATGAAACAGCGTTGCGGCAGGGGTGGCGAATTCAGGATCCCCTGCCCGGGTGCAAATTCAGGCCTGATGGCTGCGAAATTTCGACCGCCTTTCCCGCTTTTGTCCTGAATTTCTGCGACAAATCCCGGCGTCAACGCCCGCGCAACGTCGTCTTTTCGCACCTGAACGATCCGTTTACCCGATCAGGCCGTGCACGGCCTCGCCGGGTGCCGGCATCTTGCCTGCGCGCGGGGCGCCTCGCGGGAGCCGCAATCGCGCGCGCCGATTGCCGGCGCCGCACGGCGGCCGCAATCGTCCTTCTCTGGCCCTTGCTTCCGGTTTCTGCCTTTTCCAGGCAAAACAGGAGCGTCATTTCCTCCCTGCGCGGTGGCGTCACGGCTCCGCTTCGCGGGCTTCTTCCGCTTTCTGCGGCTCCTCCGCAAGGTGGAGGTATTCGCGCCGGCGGTGCACGCCGAAATACATCGCCAGCAGGGTCACCGCAGCCAGGCCGGCGGCGATCATCACTACCAGCAGCCGCTGAACGCCGCGCGTGGGGGCGAAGGCCTCCCGCGTATCCTGGGCGACGAGGACGATCCAGTTCAGGTTCGGGAAGGACTCCTGCAACCCGGGGCTCGCATAGCCGATCACCGTGGGTTCTCCCCCGGGCAAAGGCGCAATCACGTAGCCCGGCCAGCGGGCCGGCCCGGATGCCATCGATTCCTGGGCTGCATGGAACTCGGCCGTCTTGACCCTGTCCGCCAGAGTGATGTTGGGGGCGTGGATCACGGTGCCGTCGCCCTTCACAAGAATCATGCGCGACGTGGGGCCCAAATCCAGCCGGTGAAGCAGCGGGAAGAGGCTTGAGACCTCGATCAGCGCATCCAGCGCCCCGATGAAGGTATTCGATTCATCGTCCATGACGGGCACGCCCAGCCCGATGTAGTAGGACTTCGTGACGTCGTCATAGAGGACGTCGGTCAGATTCACGGCGCCCCGCCCCTGCGCGTATATGGCCTTCCAGAAGTCCTCGTCCGCCTGGTAATAGTCGAGCGTCTTGTGCGTTGCCGCCACCACCGCGCCGTACTTGTCGGTGAGCGTGAGCCTGAGGAACCGGCGGTCCCGGTCGCGCCACCTTGTCATCAGTCTGGCCGCAGGGTTGGAGAGGATCGGGCGCGCGTGAGCCTCCCCTTTCGGCGTGTTCCACTCCTGCTCGATCCGCCGGATGCGTTCGCCAATGGCATCTTCGGAGATGCCGTCATAGGCGCGGTTGGCCTGCTTCACCGTGTCCACGATCAGCGGATCTGCCGCCAGCGTGCCGACAGCAAGGATCCGCTCATGGAAAAACGTCGCCACTTCGCTTGCGGTGAACTCCGCGATGGTGCGGAAATACCGGCCCCATTGCCGGTCGAGCGCCTGCCCCGCCCGGCTGAGGACGATCAGTCCGATGGCGCAAATCGGAACCACGGTGATCAGCAGCCCTGTCAACAGGCGCCACAGCGGGATTCTCAGCTCATACCGGTCGCCAGGCATGACGTGCCTCCTTGTGATGTGAAACCGGCTCTGGCGCCGTCCCCCTGCCGGAGATTCGCCTCCGGCGCCAGCCTGCGGACGGCCGTCCGTTCACCCTGGCCGGAGGATGGCTCGCCGGCCAACTCTTTTGCGCCCTTAGTCTAGGACAATTCCCGCGCCGTGAACAGGGGCTGACCGGGTCATCCGAACTTTCACTGAAGCGGGGGTGGTTCGGGCAAGAAGAACGGATTCGGCCTACGGTCGACACCCGCGCCCGTGCGCCGGACAAGAGGACTTCGCCGGTTCCGTCAAGGACGCCCGCAGCGAGCCGGAGGGCGCCCCGAACGGGTACCCGCGCCGCTCACCATGCCGCTCGGCGGTTAGGGCAGGCGCCACCCGGCTACGGTTACTTTCTTCGTGACCCAACGACTCTCGCTTCGGTGACATTTTAGATGACCCAATTCGGGCCCTTGACTCCGGCCGTGCGGAGGAACATAATCGGCCCACGGTCAATCCGCACAGGATTGTCCACAATTCCCGAACAGAGGGGCTGACCATGAGTGAACCACAAAGTACCGTGGACGAGTCGAAGCTCGCCCTTTTTCTCAACGAGGTCGTCCGTGACATGGGGGCGGCCATGCATGCCGTTCTGGTCGTGATCGGCGACCGGCTCGGATTGTACAAAGCGATGTGCGGCGCCGGGCCGCAGACTACAGAACAGATCGCGGCGCGAGCCGGAGTGGACGAGCGCTATACGCGCGAGTGGCTCAACGCAAATGCGGCATCCGGCTGGGTCACGTACCACCCCGGTGATGCCACCTACGAGTTGTCACCCGAGCAGCAGTTTGTGCTCTCCACCATGGACGTGCCAGGCGCCTACCATATCGTAGCCTCCTGCTTCAGCGACGCAGACAAGTTGGCCGCTACGTTTCTGGGCGGCGCGGGCTTCGGATGGCATGAGCATCACCATGGGTTGTTCGAGGGCGCGGAGCGGTTTTTCCGCCCGAATTACGTCGCTCATCTGGTCTCCGAGTGGATTCCGGCGCTTGAGGGCGTGCAGGAAAAGCTGGAGCGGGGCGGCAACGTGGCCGATGTGGGCTGTGGCCACGGCGCCTCCACCTTGATCATGGCGCGGGCGTTTCCCAACTCCCGCTTCACGGGCTTCGACTACCACGAAGCCTCCATCCAGAGAGCCCGCGAGCGCGCCTCGGCGGCAGGACAAACCGGGAACGTCCGGTTCGAAACGGCTGCCGCCAAATCGTTTCCGGGCAACGGCTATGACTTTGTGACGTTCTTCGACTGCCTGCACGATATGGGCGACCCCGTGGGCGCCGCGCGACACGTATGCTCGACCCTTGCGCCGGGGGGGACGTGGATGATCGTCGAGCCGTTCGCCGGCGACCGCGTGGAAGAAAACCTGAACCCCGTGGGCCGCGTCTATTACTCCGCCTCCGCCGTCATCTGCACGCCCGCTTCCCGCGCGCAGGAAGTCGGGCTGGCGCTTGGCGCCCAGGCAGGGGAGAAGCGGCTGCGCGAGGTCGTCCTGGAAGGCGGCTTCCGGCACTTCCGCCGGGCCGCGCAGACGCCATTCAATCTCGTTTTCGAAGCCCGGGCCTGATAGCGGCCGGCATTGCCAGACTCCGCACGCGGCACGGCGCCCGCGGGGCGAAGCCGGCGCCAGCAGGCGGTCGGCCGTCTTCGCCGACACCTTCACCAGCTTGCCGGCGACCTCGTCGGAACAATTCCAGAAGCCGCGTTGGCGCAGGCGGGGCACTCGCTCGCGCAACAGCGCCACCAGGCGCTGCCCGCACGGGGAATCAAACAGCGTCCACAACTCGATCAGGGCGGTGCAGACGGCGGCGTCATAGGTTCGCCGGCGCTTGCCGGCGGGGCGGCGTACGAG